>ERZ772883.314-NODE-314-length-54499-cov-5.509386_pt1 | contig 54499 bp, 55 predicted proteins | sample MGYA00580575_ERZ772883 | MGnify/ENA primary metagenome ERZ772883 (study PRJEB29015, sample SAMEA2737666) | human gut metagenome | biome: human gut; feature: human-associated habitat; material: faeces | place: China | collected 2012 ... | reverse complement strand
CGGCGAAGCGCCGCCAGTGGCGGATGAAGCGAGCCGGTTTCGAGGAAGTGCCCCGGTTGGCGGGCATAACAGTGTCCGCCAGTCGGTTGGCACGACGGTGGGCAAGAGAGCCCCTCCCCTACACACCGCAAGATACACTTCCGTAGGGATGGACGCCTCTGTCCGCCCCACCGCACCATCAATAATGCACCCGTAGGGGGCGGCGTCCCCGACGCCCCGGGCCTCTCCTGACCCCACAGCAAAAAAGAAACCGCCACTCCGACAAGTGACGGTTTCTTAAACATAGAAGCTTGAACAAAAAGGGCTAACCGCTTGCTGCAGCGCCCTTCCTATATCCATTATACCGCCCACGCCCATTTGTCAACCCGTTTCCATGAAAAAACAGACGCAGCCTCACGGCTGCGTCTGTTGGCCTATTCTGGCGGATTTACTCCATCCGATATGTGATTTTCGGATTCTTCTCATGCAAATCTTCAAAAATTTCCAGCATAGGCCGGCAGTATTCCCGCACATCCTTGGGCATCGTCTGAAATCCCCGGATCACGATCTCCCGCTGATCGAAAAGGAAATCTATACAGTCCCACATGGCATCCCAGTTCTCTCCGTAGTATTCCGGGAAACCGAAAGTCCTTTTTATGCGCTCATGTACCTCACCCACAGAGCCGCAGCCTGTCAGCTCCAGCGTAATGGGATCATCCGTAATATAGTGAAAAGCATTTTTGTCGTTCATTTCGTCCTCCCCGGCTCTCTGTTCTCCTCCTTATCTTACCACATCTTTTGGGGACTTTCACCCCTCATATGCAGCGTAAAAACTCTTTTTGTTGCCCCTTTTTGTGCAACGGTATTGTTTTTTAGGAGGTTTTTTATCCTCACCGCCATCCATCAAAAAAACAGACGCAGCCTCAGGGCTGCGTCTGTTTGATTCTGCATATATTTCTGCCTTATTCGGTGACGAAGGGCAGCAGGGCGATCTGGCGGGCCCGCTTGATGGCCATCGTCAGCTGACGCTGATGCATAGCGCAGGTGCCGGTGGTGCGGCGGGGCAGGATCTTGGAGCGCTCGCTGATGAAGCGGCGCAGCTTGGCAGCGTCCTTATAATCGATGTGCTCGCACTTGTCCACGCAGAACTGGCAGACCTTGCGGCGCTTGCGGCCGTTGCCGCGGGGCGCTCTATTTTCGCGTTCCATAGCCATGGAAAAATTCCTCCTTTATAGAATTGGTGTACCCCGGGGGTACAGATCAGAACGGCAGGTCGCCGTCCTCGTCATCGATCTCGGAAAAGCTGGAGGCAGTATTCACAGGAGCGGTATATCCGCCCACAGGCGCAGCATAACCGCCCATGGGAGCGGCATAGTCGCCGCTGGGGGCGCCGTCGCGCTTGGAGTCGCCGAAATACACATTGTCGGCCACCACTTCCGCGCTGCGGCGATTGTTGCCATCCTTGTCCTTCCAGTCCCGGATCTGCAAACGGCCCTCCACAATGGCCATGCGGCCCTTGGTGAAGTATTTGGCCACGAACTCAGCGGTGCTGCGCCAAGCGACCACATCGATGAAATCCGTGCTCTTTTCGCCGCTTTGGGACTTGTAATCCCGATCCACCGCCAGAGAAAAACTGGTGACGGGGGTGGAGTTGGCCGTTCTGCGCAGCTCCGGATCGCGGGTCAGCCGTCCCATAATGAAGATCTTGTTCAGCATTTTTGTGCCTCCCTTACTCGTCCTTGCAGACGATCATGGAACGCATAATGCCCTCGGTAATGCCCAGGATACGATCCAGCTCCTTGGGGAACTCGGGAGCGCTGGTGAAGCTCATCAGCACATAGTAACCCTCGGTCTTATAGTCGATCGCGTAAGCAAGACGGCGCTTGCCCCACTCGTCCACGACTACGTCGGAACCGTTCTGCTCAGCCAGAGTCTGGAACTTTGCCACAGTGGCGGCAATAGCCTCCTCACCCTGTGCAGGGTCGATGATGTAAACGACCTCATAGTTGGCAGAAATTTTAGCCATACTTTTGCACCTCCTTCTGGTCTTATGGCCCTCACTTTCTGTGAGAGCAAGGATTTGCCCGCATAATGCAAGCCTTATTATTATACATGCTTTTTGCCAAAAGTCAAGATTTTTTCCACACAATTTTATATAATACAGGGCAAATCACGCCATCCGGTTCCTGAAAAAGGCGATCCGGGGCAGCTGCCACATCAGCAGCGCGCCCAGGCCATAGCAGGCCATAAGCTCACCGGCCGCAATAGACGCTCCATTGAGGGCAAAGGTCACGGCAAAGGCATCGGTGAAGCCCACCTGCTCCCAGGCCAGCATCCCCCCCACAAAAATCCCGTTGCACAGCACCGGCGGCAGGGGCGCCAGCCACTTTTTTTTGCACCGGGAGGTGAGAAACGCCGCCAGGAGCGTGGTCAGCGAGCCCACGATGATATCCACCAGGCCGTAGGGGCTGAGGAGATTGGTCAGCAGGCAGCCCACGAACAGGCCCCACACCGTCTCCGGGAAAAAGAAGGGCAAGACGCACAGCGCCTCGGAAAAGCGGCACTGGACCGTGCCGAAGGTGATGCCGAAGACTGAGCCGAATATGGACAGCACGGCGTAAACCGCTCCCACGGCGGCGGCAGTGGTAATGTGGCGAAGGGTCAATTTTTTCATAGTATGGTTCCTCCCATTTTTTGTTTAGAGAACGGCCGGAAGCCGAACGAACGCCCAAAGGGGCGCTTGGACAGGGTGTGGAAACCTGTCGGAAGGTAGTATAGCACAAAAAATCAGAATTGCAACCGCCTATTTTCCCGGTGCCCCGCCGGGAAAAATGCCAGCCAGGCAAAGAAACGCTTGTATGCCATGGTTCGATATGATATAATGTACAATTGATAAATTGGGTTATTATCTGCATATACCAAGGGAGGGCAGACTATGAATGAGAAGATCCGCAAGCTTCTGCGGACCAACACAGTGCTTTATATCCTGCTGCTGCTCCTGTTTGCGGCCGTCACGGCGAAGGTATCGCCGGTGCTGGCCGCCGGCGAGGCGGTGGCGGCGCTGCTGGTGTGGTATGTCAGCCGGCGCCGCAGCAAGGTCATGCAGCAGCAGATGCGCCAGTATGTGGAGCGGATCTCCGGCGGAGCGGACACGGCGAAAAGCAGCAATATGCTCTTCGCCCCGATGCCGATGATGGTCTTCAACCCCGGCAGCGACGATGTGCTCTGGGCCAACGACCTGTTCATGGAGCTGCCGGACGTGGGGCAGGATATTTTCGAGTCCAGAGTGGGCCAGGTGGTGCCGAATTTCGAGACACACTGGCTGCTGGAGGGGAAGCCCGAATACCCGGGGCTCTACGACTGGAACGGACGGCGCTACCGCATATTCGGGTGCCTGTCCAAGCCCGAGAATGACGGACGCCTGGGGGTGCTGGCCACCACCTACTGGATGGATGTGACCGATCTGGAGCACATGCGCGCCACCTTGGCCCAGACCCGCCCAGTGGTAGCCATTGTGATGATCGACAACTATGAGGACCTGATGAGCGCCTGTCCCGAGGGTAAACGCTCGGCGGTGCGGGCCGCTGTGGAAGAGAAAATGGACCAGTGGCGGGGCGACGGCGTACTGATGATGAAATACGACCGGGACCGCTACCTGATGGTGTTCACGGAGCAGCGGTACGAGGCCCTTGCCGAGGGACGCTTCTCCATTCTGGACGAGGTGCGCACGGTGCAGGCGGCCGAGGGCGTATGCGCCACCATATCCATCGGCGTGGGCCGGGAGGCCGGAAGCTATGACGCCCTGATGAAAAACGCCAGTCTCGCGCTGGAAATGGCCCTGAGTCGGGGCGGCGACCAGGCGGTGGTGAAGGACCGGATGAACTTCGAATTCTACGGCGGCCGGGCCAAGGCCACGGAGAAACGCACCAAGGTCAAATCCCGGGTCATGGCCAACGCCCTGGGTGACCTGATGGACGACACGGAGCATGTATACATCATGGGCCACCAGTACGCCGACATGGATACCCTGGGCGCGGCCGCCGGCATATGCGCGGTGGCACGCAAGCGGGGCAAAACGGCGCGGATCGTCCTGGACACGGAGAACAACTCCGTGGGCCCCATGCTGCGCAAGATCCGCCAGCTGCCGGAATACAAGGACGTATTCATCGGCGGCAACGAAGCCTTTCTGCGGGTGCAGCCGGATACGCTCCTGGTGGTGGTGGACACCAACCGACCCGCCAGCGTGGAGTCCGAGCCGCTGCTGGAGAGCTGCAACCGGGTGGCGGTCATCGACCACCACCGCCGGGGCAGCAGCTACATTGAGAAGATGGCCCTGAACTACCACGAGCCCTACGCCTCCTCCGCCAGCGAACTGGTGACGGAGCTGCTGCAGTACCTGCTGGAGCCCGGCGACCTGCTGAAGACGGAGGCCGAGGCCCTGCTGGCGGGCATCGTGCTGGACACCAAGAACTTTACCAACCGCACCGGCGGTCGCACCTTTGAGGCGGCGGCGTACCTGCGCCGCGCCGGGGCGGACACTCAGGACGTGCAGCGGATGTTCCAGAGCGATCTGGAGTCCATGATCGCCCGCTACGCCATCATCCGGCAGGCGGTTCTGTACCGGGAGGATCTGGCCGTGGCTGCCATCAACGAAACCTGCGAGCGGGTGACTGCCGCCAAGGCCGCCGACGAGCTGCTGACCCTCAGCGGCGTACAGGCATCCTTCGTGTTCTATCCCAAGGACGACGGCGTGTACATCTCCGCCCGCTCTCTGGGCGAGGTGAACGTGCAGGTCATCGTGGAGGCCCTGGGCGGCGGCGGAAACTCCACCAGCGCAGGGGGCCAGCTGCCCGACGTGACGGTGGAGGACGTGCGGCGGAAGCTGAAGGAAGCCATTGACAAGTATTACGATAAACCCAATCAAGGAGGAACAAGCAAATGAAAGTGATTTTGAAAGCAGACGTGCGGGGCAAGGGCAAAAAGGGCCAGATGATCGAGGTGGCCGAGGGCTATGCCCGGAACTTTCTCCTGCCCAAGGGGCTGGCGGTGCTGGCCACGGCAGACGCTATGAACACCATGCGTCTGCAGGAAAAGGCCAAGGCCAAGGCGGACGCCGAGGCCAAGGCGGCCGCCACGGAGATCGCCGAGAAGCTCAAGGGCCTGCAGGTGAAGGTTGCATCCAAGGGTGGCGAGGGCGGCAAGCTCTTCGGCGCCGTGACCGGCCGGGAGATCGCCGCCGCGCTGAAGGAGCAGCACGGCCTGGAGATCGACAGCAAGAAGCTGGTGCTGGACGAGCCCATTAAGAGCTTCGGCAGCTACCAGGTCAAGGCCAAGCTGGGCTTTGAGATCAGCGGGACGGTGTATGTCATCGTCACGGAGGAAAAGTAAGCAAGAAAACCGTTCGGAAAGGAGGTTTCCCACATGGATGAACTGCTGGGCCGCGCCATGCCCCACTCCCCGGAGGCGGAGCAGGCGGTGCTGGGCTCCATGCTCATTGATGCCGACTGCGTCAAGGACGTGATGGGCAAGCTGCAGCCCCAGGACTTTTATCTGCAGCAGAACCGGGAGATCTTCGAGACGATCTACTCCATGTTCATCTACTCGCAGCCCATTGACGGCGTGACCGTGGCCCGGGAGATGGAGAAGGCGGGCGTATACCGGGAGGAGACCCGGGCCTACCTGCTGCAGCTGATGGAGGTAACCCCCACCTCCGCCAACGTGATGGAGTATGCCGACATCATCCGGGACAAGGCCCTGCTGCGGGCCATGGCCAAGGCGGCGGGGGACATCGCGGGCATGGTGCAGGAGGGTGTGGGCAGCGCCGGGGACCTGCTGACGGCGGCGGAGCAGAAGATCTATGCCATCCGCCAGGGCCGGGGCAGCCAGGAGATGACACCTGTAGGTGCCGTGCTGAAGGACGTGATGGAGCAGCTGGGCCGACTCATGGGCGGCACGGAGCCGCCGGGTCTTTCCACGGGTCTATCCGCCGTGGACCGGAAGATCAACGGCCTGAATAAGTCGGATCTGCTGCTTCTGGCGGCCCGGCCCGGCATGGGCAAGACCAGTATGGCGCTGAACGTGGCCCTGTCGGCGGCCAAGTCCTCCGGCAAGACCGTGGCCATCTTCTCCCTGGAAATGTCCAAGGAGCAGCTGGTGACAAGGCTTCTGGCCAACGAGGGACTCATTGAGAACACCCGCCTTTCCACCGGCAACCTCCGGGAGAGCGACTGGGAGAAGATCGCCCTGGCGGCGTCGGCTCTGAGCAAGACCGATATCCGCATCGACGACAACCCCCTGCTCACCGTGGCGGACATGAACTCCAAGTGCCGCCGACTGGACAATCTGGGCCTGGTGGTCATCGATTATCTGCAGCTAATGACCTCCGCCGGGGGCAAGGGCTACAGCGGCGAAAACCGCCAGCAGGCGGTGGCGGACATCTCCCGGATGCTGAAGATCATGGCCAAGGAGCTGCAGGTGCCGGTGCTGTGCCTGTCGCAGCTGTCCCGTGCCAACGAAAAGCGGGAGGATAAGCGCCCTATGCTGTCGGATCTGCGCGAGTCCGGCGCCATTGAGCAGGACGCGGACATCGTCATGTTCCTGTACAGGGACGACTATTATAATGAAGACTCTGAAAAGAGGAACATTGCCGAGTGCATCGTGGCTAAAAACCGCCACGGTGAGACCGGCAAGGTAGAGCTGCGCTGGATGCCGGATTACACCGCCTTCAGCACGCTGGAAAACCGCTACGAGGAGCAGTGACGGCTATGGATCTGATGCCGTTTATGACGCAGCACCATATGCTGCCCCCGGCGGGGGGACGGATCCTGTGCGCCGTCAGCGGCGGACGGGACTCCATGTGCCTGCTGCACTACCTGTGGCAGCTGGGACAGCGGGAGAATTTCACCGTGGCCGCCGTGCACATGGACCACGGCCAGCGGGACACCGCCCAGCGGGACGTATTCTTCGTGCAGAATTTCTGCCGGGAGCGGCGGATCCCCTGCGTGACGGAGCGCGTCAGCGTGCCCCGGAAGGCGGAGGAATGGGGCGTGAGCATTGAGGAGGCCGGGCGCACCCTGCGCTACGAGACCTTTGCCCGGGCGGCAAAGCTCACCGGCTCAGACCGCATCGCCACAGCCCACCACGCCGCCGACCAGGCGGAAACGGTGCTGCTGAACCTCCTGCGGGGCGCAGGAGCGGAGGGGCTGGCGGGCATCCCGCCGGTGCGGGGAAACATCATCCGCCCGCTGCTGGAGACATCCCGGCAGGAGATCGAGGCATACCTGGCGGAAAACAACATCTCCCACATAGACGACGAGACAAACCGGGACACCACCATGACCCGCAACCGTCTGCGGCTGACCATCATGCCGCTTCTGCGGGAGCTCTATCCCGGCGCGGAGGAGAGCATCTGCCGCACGGCGCGGATCCTCCGGCGAGAGGAGGAGTGCTGGCAGGAGCAGGTGGGCGCGCTGCTGCCCGATACGGGCACGGAGATGGAGCGACAGGCGCTGTTGAAGCTCCCCTACGCCCTGCGGCTGCGGGCAATGCGGATGCTGACGGAGCGCATGCCCGTGGGGCGAAAGGACTACGGCGCGGTACACTACGAGGCCATGGAGCGGCTGCTCCACGGGCCGGGAGGGCTTCTGTATCTGCCCGGCGGCGTGGTGGCTGTGTACCGGGGTGAGACCTTTTCCCTGCAGATAGAGGAGAAAGCTCCGGAGGGCGCGGCCCTCTTGCCGGGCGTGACCCGGTGGGGCGGATACACCATTATATTAGAAAAATCAAAGCGTCCGGCGGCGGAGAGCGCGCTGGTGCTGGACGCAGATAAGATACCCGGCGGGCTCACCGTGGGCCCGTGCAGGCCCGGGGACGGGCTGCACCTGGCGGGAAGCCGGGGCCGGCGCAGCGTCAAGCGCCTGTGCAGCGACCGGGGCATTGCCCCCGAGGAGCGGGACCGGCTGCCGGCCTTTTATGTCGGCGGGAAGCTGGCGGCCATGTGGCCGATGGGTGCAGACGAGGAATTTCTGCCCCGGGAGACCGGCGGCGAGATGATAACAATTCAGATCAAAAGAGAAATTGCAGGAGGATATAGCAATGGCTAAAAGCAACTTGAATCAGGACATTTTAAAGGTGCTGCTGTCCGAGGAGCAGATCCGCGCGCGCATTCAGGAGATGGGCGACCAGCTCTTTGACCGGTTTAAGGATCGGAACCCCATGTTCGTGGGCGTGCTCAACGGCTGCTTCGTATTCATGGCGGACCTGGTGCGGGCCACCCAGCTCAAGAGTGAGGTGGAGTTCATCAGCGTCTCCTCCTACAAAAACGCCACCAAGAGCTCCGGCGTGGTGGAGATCACCCGGGATCTGCAGCGAGACATCACCGGCCGCGACATCATCGTGGTGGAGGACATTCTGGACTCCGGCAACACCCTGTATTTCCTGGAGGGGTATCTGAAGGCCAAGGGCGCAAGCTCCATCACCCTCGTGACCCTGCTGGATAAGCCCTCCCGCCGGGAAAAGCCCATCACCCCCGACCTGGCGGGCTTTGAGGTGCCGGATGAATTCGTGGTGGGCTTCGGCCTGGACTACTGCCAGCAGTACCGCAACATGCCCTACATCGGCGTGCTGAAGCCCGAGGTCTACAGCAAGTGATTTTCTTAGGATAGGAGGCGGAAACCGCCTCCTGAGGCTGTCGATAAAGTGGTATATTTGCGATAACGGTAAGGAAGGGTGTGTGAGGGAAACCCAAGAAGGGTGTCCCTCACCATTGAAATCAGTAGTTTTTGAAACTTTTCAAAGTTTCGAAAACTTAGGCAGCGGGGCGAAAAGACTTTTTCGACACGCTGAAATAGCCGCCCGGTGGGCGGCTATTTTTGAAGCTCACAGCCTTTCTATGACCCCGCGCACCAGGCGGCACAGCTGCTCACTGCTGCGGTCAGCAACAGCCAGCACCTCCTCGTGGGTGTGCTTTTCCCGGGCGATGCCCGTAGCCATATTGGTAATGCAGGCAATTCCCAGCACCTGCATGCCCAGATAGTTGGCAGCGATGGTCTCCGGAACGGTGGACATACCCACGGCATCCGCCCCCAGGGCGCGATAAGCCCGGATCTCTGCCGCCGTCTCATAGCAGGGGCCGGAGAAAAGGGCGTAAACCCCCTCCTTGCACGGAATATTCAACTGCTCCGCCGCAGACCTGGCCAACTCCCGCAGAGCCGGAGCATATGCCTCCGTCATATCCGGGAAGCGTACGCCGAACCGCTCGTCGTTGGCCCCTATCAGGGGGTTATCCCCCAGCAGATTGATATAGTCCGTCAGGAGCATCAGATCCCCGGGCCGGAGGCTAAGGTTGATGCCCCCGCAGGCATTGGTCACGATGAGGGTCCTGACGCCCAGCCTCCGCAGCACATACACAGGATACGCCACCTCCCGCATGGAAAAGCCCTCATAGTAGTGAAAGCGCCCCTGCAGCGCCGCCACCGGCCTCCCCGCCAGGCTGCCCAGCACCAGATTTCCGGCATGGCCGGCCACCGTGGAGCGGGGAAAATGCGGGATATCCGCGTAGGGGATGACCGTTTGCTCCGTCATCTGCTCCACAAGGCTTCCCAGACCGCTGCCCAGGATCACGCCGCACTCAGGCCGCAGGCCGCTGCGCTCCAGAATATATGCCGCGGACTGCTGCACCATCTCGTAAAATCCGTCCATAACCGTGCTCCTTTCCCCGCCGGCGCTTCAGTTCTTGTGGTGCTCCTGGCTGCCGAAGAACATGTTCGCCCAGAACTGGTATGTATGGCTATGCTCGGCGTACCAGTCGCCGTTGTCCTGCTTGATCTTGTCGGTATCGGCATACTTCTCCAGAGCATGGCAGGCCCGGATGTAGGCCAACTGCAGTGCCCGCATCCGGGCAGACATATGCTCCAGCAGGCTCATGATCTTGGCCGGGTTCTCCTGGAAAAACGTGCTGAAATTGTCATGGGTAATGACCTTGACCACCGTTTTCTCCAGGGCCACCGCCGTGGTGTTGCGGGGCCGGGTCTCCAGAAAGCTGATGACATTGAGGAAGTCACCGGCCTCGATCTCCACCACCAGGCGCTCCTCCGGCGTGCCGTAGTTCATATACACGCCCACACGGCCCAGCATTACATCATAAATGGCCAGCTCAAAGCTCTTCTCCTTGAGGATGATCTGTCCCTTTTTATACTTTCTTTCCTCACCCTGTATCATCGGTTTTGCTCCTTCACGGTTTTTTGCCATCGCTTGACAAGGGCTGCCCTTGTCAAGCGATGGTATCATTGTACCCTACGGTGTCATTTCTGTCAACGAAGAAAAGCCCCCGTCACCGGGGGCTCCTCTTCCCTGTTTTACCGCACCAGTCCCCGCCGGTACTCGGCGTTGATCTGGGCCAATTCCTTTTCCCCGTCGATATACGGCTGATAGATGGCATCCACCCGACCGCCGCCCAGATTGTCACAGCCATTGCAGCCCTCACAGCTGCCGCCACAGGCGGCTAAACCCTGCCGGACGATCTGCTCGCGCTCCTGCCTGGTGGTGTCCCGTATCAAGATCGATCGCATAGACTCTCCCCCTCTTATCCGGCCCGCACCAGCATATTCTCGGCAAAAATGCCGTAGCCCTGGGCGGGATCATTGATCATCACATGGGTCACAGCGCCCACCAGCTTACCGTTTTGCAGGATGGGACTGCCGCTCATGGTTGTGTCAAGATAGGGACAACAATTTTTTGAAATATTTTTTATATGGCTTGCTTTTCAAAACAGATTTCGGGGAATTCTACCAATCCGGAAAGTTCGTCCGAGAAATTCCATTCAATGCGAATGCTTTTGTCCGGTCGAACAATAATCCTTTTGATGAGTTCCTTTGCAAGCTCCGGTGTCAATTTTGTTAGGCTCTGATACGGGGTAACCTTTTCGGCAGCCGAAATTCGGTCGGCACTCATGCGGATTTTTTCTTTCAGCAATGCCTGCTTCTGCTCAGCCATACCATACTGTACTTTTAGTTCTTCCTCTTTTGCGGACAGTGTGTCCTTTTCCGAGACATATACTTCTTTTGTAATATTCCCACAAGCGTATCTCTCGTAGAGAGTCATCTTATCGTCTTGGATTCGGTCTATTTGCCTGTATAAAGATTGACATTCATTCCGAAGGATCTGATCGCTGGATTTTGCGGAGCAACTCTCTCTTTTGATGGATTGTACCTTCGCATCCAATAGGCGGCACTGCATTGAGATAGCTCGTAAAACAATCTGTTCAAGTTGATTGTTATCTATACGCACGCTTTTACAATCCGTCTTGGGATTATAACGGTGCATAGAGCACAGCCAGGTCTTGTTTTTTTCTTTTCCTTTGCTTAATCGGTTTCCGCAGCAGCCGCATATGAGCAATGAAGTGAAGGGATTATCTGATCGTATGCCTCGACCCTTTTTTACCGATTTTATGACGGTTAACGCCCGATAATACTGTTCCCGACTGATAATCGCCTCATGCGTGTTGGGGATTACCTGCTGTAGTTCTGGCGGTACCTGCTTTACATGATTGCTGCCGACACGTACAACATGTGACTTAAACGGCACGGTATCCCCAGTGTAAATGCGATTGAACAATATATTCCGAACCGATTCATAGCTCCATGAGGAGCGAGTCTTATATTTCCCCCTAATATCGGCAAGGTAAACGGATGGCGTCGGTATTGATGCTGTATTTAGCCTCTGCGCGATATTGGTTACGGTAATCCCTGCTGCGGCCCATTCAAATATCTGTCTGACTACCTGCGCAGCCGGCTCGTCAATCACAATCGTATTGCGCACGTCACCTTTTTTATAGCCGTAAGGAGCCGTCCCGTAAACAAACTCACCGCTCAGCTTTTTCAGATCAACAGCACTTTTAATTCTCCTTGAAATGTCTTTGGAGTACATTTGGTTGATCAAGTTGCGTATTGCCAGTTCAAGCCCGCCGGTCGATTCTCCCAGCTCCATGCTGTCAAACTGATCGTTTATGGATATGAATCGAACATTGTAAACCGGAAAAATAAATTCAAGATAATGTCCGGCTTCCAAATAGTTACGAGCAAATCGAGAAAGATCACGCACGATGATCGTCCGCACTTTCCCGGATTCGACCAACTTTATCAGTCGATTCATTCCGGGACGGTTCATCGTTGTTCCGCTGTAGCCGTCATCTACGATTTCCAAAAGACGATCAACTGAGAACCCGTTGCTGCGCAGATACTGTTTGATGCATGTACGCTGCGATTGAATGCTGCAGCTTTCATCTATGCTGCCGTCTTCGACATCGCCGTCTTCTTTTGATAATCTCACATACGAAATATCCATTAGCTCATCCAACCTGACGCACCTTCTCCACACAGTTCTGCAGTTCAGAAATCGACCTATACGGATCACTGAAATTGAAAACAATGGTGATACTCCGGTTACTATGAACCTGAATCTCCTTTATAAGCAGTTTCAGAATTTCCGGCGTAAGAGTCGGCAGAGATTGATACTCCTTCATATTACATATCCACTCCTGCGTAACAGATAATTTTTTCTGCACGGCATTCTTTCTTGCGGCTGCCTCTTCTTCCGCCTCCAATAGGTCCTTCAACTGCTGAGAATACTTTGCCTTCATATACTCATACTCATTCCGGTCAATAATCCGCTCGGTTAAATCAGTAAGAAGGCGTTCCATTCGATTCTCTACTTTTTGCCGCTTCGCAGAGATACTCTCAGAGTTTTCTGTCGCTTCAGTAAAGACCTGCTTTGTTTTCGGTGAATTCTTGATACTTACAACAAGCTGCTCAATATCCACAGCCACCTTTATTTGCTGATTAATTGCATCCTTGACCACAGCATAGATTTGTTCCTGCCTAACATAGTGGCTTGTACAGCGTGTGTGCTCAGAATACCGATAGGTATTGCAATCATAAAAAATGCGGCTCGGAGTATCCGCACCTACTCGTGCGCAGCCTTTGCCTGCTGACATGAGGCTGTGACAATCGGCACAATAAACCAATCCCCGAAACAAATCTCTGTAATCTTCTTCTGCACTGTTCCGCTGACCATAATGTCTTCGCTTTTCAAGCTCCTCAAAGTTTACTTTCTGAACCTGATCAAATAATTCTTTAGACACAAGTGCCGGGTGTGCATTCTCAATGATTTTCCATTCTTCCTTGGGACGCCGTTTTTTATCGAGGCCAACTTTGCTCCGCATTACCTTGCCATGAATACGACAGCCGATATACACTGCATCTTGCGTGATTTTGCGCACAGTGCCTCGTATCCACAATGCACCCTTATACTTTCCCGCCCTGGTCACACCGCGCTCATAACGAATTTTTCCGGGGCATGGAATCCCCTCCAAATTCAATTCTCGACATATACCGTTAATGCTGACCCTGTCAGCCCGCATTTGAAAAATCCGTAAAACAATCGGGGCTGTCTCCTCGTCGACCTTAAATGTATTGTTTTTCGGATCTCTGATGTATCCGTATGGAATGCTGCCTGCAGAAGGCAGGTATTCACCACTGTCCATTTTTGCGTGTATAGACGAGCGGATTTTTTGGGAGATGTCCTTGACATAGTAGTCGTTCATCACCATTTTCAGTGGAAGCGTCAAGGCCGACGAATCTGCATCCGGTGCGGAGCTGTCATAACCATCGTTAATACAAATCAGCCGTACTCCCATTTCCGGGAATATGCGTTCAACCAAATTGCTCGTCATTACAAAATGGCGTCCCAATCTGGAAACATCCTTCACAATGACGCAGTTGATCCTGCCGGATTTTATATCCTCAAGCATTCTCTTAAAGTCAGGGCGTTCAAAATTCATTCCCGTATAGCCATTGTCCGAATATGTGTCAACAAGTACAATGTCTGCCCTGGTCGAAAGAAAATGATTGCCGATTTTCTTTTGGTTTCCAATCGAATTTTGTTCCGGGTCATCACCATCCACTACAGAATGACGACCGTAAAGACCGGCATTCCACATCATATTTTTTGCGTCAGACACTATCAGAACGTTATTTGCCCGGCTTTTTCGTGCCATCTCAACTCACCTCCTTCTGCTGAAGAATTTCCTTATAATAAGCCAGTTCATTCCTGAAATTAAAATCAATTCGGATATGCTTATCCTCATAAACATAGACTTTATCAACAAGGGTAATAACAACCTCTCTTGAAAGCTCTGTAATGCCTTTGAATTTTGCAATAGATGCCATCCAATCCCGTGGAGTGGTATTTGTCAGCGATTTCTCTCTGTCGGCAGATAACTGTCGGATTACACCCTCAGTTTCCTCAATCATCCCAGCATATTTGCTCCGCATTTTCTCATATTCATCCCGATCGATTAAATCGTCGTTGAGGGCCTCATATAATTTCATGCGGAAATCACGGTACCGGTCGAGTTCGCTGTTTTTCTGAGCAATCGCCAAATCCAAGCGCTTAATATGGGCATTTTCAATTTTGCTTTTTCCCATTGCGTTCAGCAACTCATCGGTATCTAAAATAATCTCAATCTGTTTGATAATTGCCCGTAAAACGGTCCGTTCCAATTTGCTTTGTTCAAAGCTATGGCTGCTGCAGCCGTTTCCTCTTTTGTTGGCCGAGCAAACATAATAGCTGAATGTTTTGTTTCCGCGTCTTACTGTCCTGCGCAGCATAGAAGCCTTACAATCAGCACAGAACACCATACCGGACAGCGGATATACGATATCGTTTTGAGGTGCTGTCCGAGTATCCCGTTCCAGCATACGCTGCACAATCATGAAAGTCAGAGGATCAATGATCGGGTCATGGTTATTCTCCACGACTACCCAATCCTTTTCTTCGCGCATCCGCATGGTTTTGATTTTATAATTCGGCGTTCCACGTTTGCCTTGAACCAGTTTCCCAATGTAAATGGGGTTTGTCAGTATCCTGCTAACCGTCACGGCAGACCAGTACGATTTGGAAGAACTTTTGAAGCCTGTTCTGTACTTCAGTCCCTGACTCATTTTATAGTCCGCCGGCGAAAGAACCTTTTCGTTGTTCAGAAAGTCTGCAATTGCCTGCTGATTATATCCTTGAAACTTCAATGAAAAAATGCCCCTGACAACCTCGGCTGCATAATCGTCCACGACAAGCTTATGCTTATCATCAGGAGATTTACAATACCCATAGTTGGCAAAGGCACCTAAAAACTCGCCATTGCCGCGCTGAATCTGAAACTGCCTTCGCAGTTTCTTTGATAACTCGCGGCAATAGGCCTCATTCATTATATTTTTTACCGGAATAATAATATCGTCGCCGGCACGGCTGTTTTCGCTGTCTACATCATCATTGATGGCAATAAAACGTACACCAAAAGACGGGAAAATCATCTCAAGATACTTTCCCGTTTCAATATACTCTCTTCCAAGTCTGGAGAGATCTTTAACAATAACGCAGTTTGCTCTTTTTGATTGTATCGCATCCAGCACATGACGAAACCCGGGGCGGTCGTAGTTCGTCCCGGTATAACCATCGTCCTGAGCTTCCTCGATTAAGTGAATATTGGGGTGTTTCTGAAGATACGCCCGCACCAACTTGCGCTGATTCGCAATGCTGTCACTTTCGTGCTTTGCACCATCATCCTTTGATAGACGGTAGTATGCAATTGCATCATATTCTTCTAAATCGAGCGTCATTTGCTTGTCGAAATAAAGCGCCATAACAAACCTCCTAAATATCTCAGGAAATTTGTTTCCGGTGCCTGCCCGGATGGATGACCGTCCACCCTCATTGACCATATTGATTATGCATTGAAACCGCGCATTTGTCAATGAGAACACATACACTACCACAACTTTCCTGATGTGCGATCCATACTGTTTGCGTAAGCTAAAAGCCGATCTTGCAGGCTTATTTCAGTATCTGTATAACCGATTTCCACCACAATGCCATCGTCTAAATAGCGGTACGGATTGCCGATTTGAGCAACATAGTCCTGTATTCTCTCCTTGCGAGGAATTGAAGTGTCTATTACCACATTCTTTATCTCTCTGAGTGAAGAACGTTTCGCATTGGAATCCGCAAACTCATTCATCTGTCTACTCCTTTCTTTCGTAAGTAATTATTGCCATTTTAGCCTTTCCTATTCAACTATTGAGATTTTAACGTCCACCGGCGTCTGCAGCGAACAGGTCCACAGAAATTTCATCTTCCCGCCTTCATTGTGGCCGGGCCGCGAGTTACGGGCGTATCATTGTCCCAGCTGCGCTTCATGGCGAAATGCAGGAGCTACCTGCCTATTATTACTCATGGTTCTGACTGCCGATCAGACGGATAGGCGCTCGACGAAGCTGGAATGTGCCGGTTCCGGACTATTCAATTTTCAAGGTACAGGTAAGCACGGGGGGTGCCTTACACAAGTAAATACGGACAGTTTTTTCGTTCCATACACTCGCCGACAAAAAATTCAAAAAATGCCGGCTTCAGATATCCCGAAACCGGCATTCGCCTCAAATCTTAAATTTTGAGATGTTAAGCACAATATGCATGAGAATGTACTGCTTCAGATCCTCATCCAAGCAGCCATACAAATAGGAATTATGTAGCTCAGGCGCTTTCCGCCGTCATAAATGCAGTTCCGAATTATTTTATCGTCTCGCTGTTGTTGATGACCGACGCGGAATAAAGGAACAGCGCATCGTCCGCTTTCGTGAAGTCAATCAGTTTTCCGAGAGAGGAGGGCGAGATATAGCGGATATCGACAAGCGTTATTTCGGAATAGCCCGCTGTAAGAAGCGGTGCTATACTGCTGCCGAACGAATCCCGGAAAACGATGAGCCGACCTTCCTTCGCGGCATTCAGATTTTTGATTCTGATGATTGAGCGTGCGCCGCCGAGGAACATTTCATAAGGATCTCTGCCTGCGGCAGCGCTGAGGTCATAAACAGGAATGTCCGACGATGTTTCGGCATTATACACTTTAAGGCCTCGTATCACGGCGTTATCAAGATAGAATAATCTCTCCGGTGCGTGTGGAAGGGCTGCCTGACCGTAATAGACGCCGTAAAAAGAAACGCCCGCGTCATGCTTTTCACACTGTCCTATCCGCTCCGCACCCAGTTTGTCCGCAATTTCGTCGGCAACCTTCAGTATTCTTTCCTGGCGCCAGTGTGGATCGGTGTAATAGAAATCATCCGCCGACAGAAGACCTGAAATATCAATATACTTTGCCTCCGGAAATCCGTTTCTGAGGCGTTCGACAAGAGCCTTGTAATCCTTGTCGGGATAGCCGTTTTGCGATGCGATAAAAACATTTTTATCAGGTATCACCGACAAATATGTTTTTACTCCGGGACTTTTCAGGTAAGCGTCATATATATACCGAAAACGCTGTGCGGCACGATTGACCGAGTCGAAATCCGTCGGAAAATCCAGCTTTGAGAGGTGCTCTCCGACGGAATAAAGTCCGTTGTTATCCTTTTGCATAAACACCTTTGCATTTGCGGCTGCTTTGAGTGTTCGAAAGCCGTCCCGCAGCGGAAACTGGTCGAGCATATAGTTTTCAAAGTCGTTCATAAAGCTGCCGCTTGCAACCGACGAAACGGACAGCGCAGGGCTTTTCGCAAGATGCCGTCTTTCGACTGTCGATTCATCGGCATCGGGCAAAATCCAAAACAAAGCAGCAAAAACCGCAATGAAACCAAGTGACAAAACCAATGTAAGTATTTGTTGGGCTTTCTTCATAATACTCCTCCGGGGAAAGGTTTGAATCTGCAAGTCAGAACCGGAAATAAACGAACGGATTGAACGAACCGTCGATCAGATACGCCGTGCATACGGCAATCGAAGCGACCGTCGCTATCGGCGTTAAAACGGTAAGAACCCTGCTTCCGCCCGCCGTCCCTCCGATTTTCTCATAAATCCGTTTGGGCAGGGGGGTTGCGCCGAGCGCAGCTATAATAAGCAGTACGAGATTACTTTTCAGATAATAAAGCGACGCCGTGTTCGCGGCGGGGATTCCGGCAAGCCCGAACAGGGACTTAAAGCTCATAAATGCGTCGGCAATACTTGCCGAATCGAACAGTACGAAACCGAGCACGACAAACAGCATCGTGTAGATGTGCATAACCACGGCATGCCGTCTTTTTGGGTGCAGAATATATTTTTCAAACAGTAAGAGCAGCGCATATAGCAGCCCCCATAGAATGAAATTCCACGAAGCTCCGTGCCAAAAGCCGGTAGCTGCCCAGACGACAAGAATGTTAAAAATGTGCCGTATAGGCTTTACACGGTTTCCGCCGAGAGGAATATAAAGGTAGTCGCGAAACCAACTGCCGAGAGAAATATGCCAACGGCGCCAAAACTCCGTAATGCTTGCTGAAATATACGGGTAGTTGAAGTTTTCGCAAAAACGAAATCCGAAAATGCGCCCCAGTCCTATCGCCATATCGGAATACCCGGAAAAATCAAAATAGATGTGCAGCATATATGCTGCGGCGTACAGCCAATAAAACAGCACGGTTTTCTCACCGTACGCCTTGCATTCGGATACGAGAAGTGCCGCCGAATTTGCAAGAAGTATCTTCTTTGCAAGACCGATAGAAAAGCGCGTAATCCCCTCCGACGCGTCGGCAAGCGTTGTTTTCCTGTTTTTTAGGCTTCCGGCAATGTCTGAATAGCGGACAATGGGACCGGCTATCAGTTGCGGGAACATCGCCACATACATCGCAAGATCGATAAAATTGCGCTGTGCCGGCACATCGCCGCGATAAACATCTATGACATAGCTCAGGATCTGGAATGTATAAAAACTGATACCTACCGGCAGAGCCACCTTCAGAAGCGGGATGGAAAGACCTGTTACCGCATTGAAATTTCCGATAAAAAAGTCCGCATATTTGCAGTATACAAGCAGGCCGAGACTGGCGACCACCGAAACGGCAACCGCCAGCTTGGCAATTTTTGTCCCGCGAAAGCGTTCAACGAGAAGCGCGGCAACGTACGACTGCGTTACCGCCGCAAGCATAAAAACGAGATATTTCGGCTCTCCCCAACCGTAGAATAACAGGCTCGCAAGAAGGAGAACGGTATTCTTCACACGGTCGGGAACAACGAAATACACGAGCAGAACGCACGGCAGGAAGCAGTACAGGAACGTTATACTTGAAAACAGCATGGCTCTGTCTTATGCGATAGGCACATCGAAAAGCTGTTTTGCCGAACTGTATTCAGCCGACAGCTTTGAGACAAAGGTGTCTGTCAGTTCACCGGCGCCAAACACGGAAACGATATAATCGCCGACGGTCAGGATAACGAGCTTTTCGGGAAATCCGCACAGCCATTGGCGTGCAAGAATGTTCTCTTTTATTTTACCTGCAAGCGCTTCGACGTTTCCGGAGTTTTTAACATGGTATACACCGCAGGAAAAGTTGTTCTGATTAAGCATATGCATAAGCGATGCGGCATCGTCGATCTCGGAAGCGTTCGCCTTCGGGAAGCCAAGCTCAGAGTCAAGGGCTTCTGCATCGGAAACATCGAATTTGCCGGGCATATCTTCCTTCATCTGCTTTTCGGAACCGCCTGTTGCGGAAAATTTTTCGTCAGCCGAATACTTGCTCCAGACCTTTTCCAGGATCTCCAAAGCACCTTTGTCCTGCCCTTTTGCGGCACCAGAAGGCGTGGTCGTCCCGTTTTCGCCGTTCTGCTTCGCGCAGGCTGCAAGTGAGAGAGCCATAACGGCAGCAAGTGCAATTGCAATGATCTTTTTCATGGTATAGTTTCCTTTCGCTTTAAAATTTGTTATTTAAGAAAATCAGCCGACCCCGTTGTTTACTTCAGCGGAAGGCTGATCTCGAACATCGCACCTCCGTCGTTTGCGGCGCGTATCGTTCCCTTATGCAGAGACACGATCTCTTTCGCAAGGGAAAGCCCGATCCCGGTCCCGTCCTTACGGGTGCTGAAAAAACGGTCGAAAATGTGCGGCAAAAGCTCCGGCGCAATGCCATCTCCATCGTCACGGAAACGCACGATGGCTTTCCCTCTGTCTGCCTTACATTCGATCTGTATTTCCTCTTTTGCATACCGCATTGCGTTGGTGATGATATTGGTAAACGCACGGCAGAGCTGAACCTCATCGCAGTTCACCAAAACAGGATCTTCGTCAAAGCACGGGGTGATGCACAGTTTTCTCTGCATCGCCAGTCGTTCCGTGCTGCGCAGGCAGTCATATAAAACCTCTCGGACATCCATCCAATGGAACACGGCATTGGCTTGCCCCGACTCCAATCGGGAGAGCACAAGCAGTTCTTCTACCAAATCGGACATCTGCTCCGTCTCTTCCAGGATCACCCCGGATGCTTCTACAGGATCCAAAACCCCGGTGTGGATGCCCTCCGCGCAGCCCTGAACAGCCATCATCGGCGTTTTCAGCTCGTGCGACACATTCTGGAAAAACCATTTCTGGGATTCGTGCGCCTTTTCAACATAGCCGCCGAGCTTCCAGCCAAAGAGACAGACCAGCACGCTGAGCACCGCCAGCACCGCGAAAAAAACGGCATTCAGACAAGCCGAATACTGCATAACTGCTCCGATATCCACATACAGAATGTACGAATATGCATCCTCATATTCATCGGCTTCGACCTGTGATATGCGGAAAACAAACCGGCTGCCGCCGGTTTTCAGTGTATGGAATCCATCAGCGGCCGGCTTTTCCTTCCGGCAGTATTCCCTTAACTGATATTCGGCTTTTGAAAGGTGTTCCGACGCTGTAAGACCCTCTTCGACTTCAAGATACCGGACGCTGGATGCAAGAAAATGCTCCTCCCCATCGTCCGTCGTTTCGGCAAACGGGATCTGGTCCTTACGCTCGTCCTCCAAAAGTATCGCCTTCTGCGCCTCTGATGTGAGATATTCCGGGATAAAGATATTAACGGTGGCAAGCAGCACCGCAAAAACAAACAGCATCGTGCCGAGGACGGATACGGTGATCTTTCTTCTGATATGCCTCATTTCCCGCCTCCGTCCGATCGCAGGCGATAGCCGTAGCCCCAGACCGTCTCGATCTGCACCCTGCTGTCTGCCGAGGAGAGCTTGCTGCGTATGCGGCGCAGCGTTTCATCGGTCACTCTGGTCTCCACCTCGCCATTGTATCCCCAGATGTGGGTGAGCAGCTCATCGCGCGAAAAGGCCTTGCCCTCGCCACGCATCAGAAAGAGGAGCATCTTCATCTCGTTCGGGGAAAGCGCAAGGGGCTTTTCTCTGCAGAAAAGCTGCTTCTCATCACCCGAAAAGCGCAGATCTCCGACGGTGATATCCCTGTCCGTCGGATCCCCGCCTCGCTCCATCTCCACACGGCGAAGAAGAGATCTAACGCGCATCAGGAGGACCGTCGGGCGAAACGGCTTGGTCAGATAGTCGTCACCGCCTTGCATAATACCGTTGACGTAGTCGTATTCGGTATCCTTTGCCGTCAGAAGAATGATCGGAACGTTGTCCTTTTCACGGATGAGGCGGCAACAGGTAAGTCCATCGGTCCCGGGCATCATGATATCCAAAATAACAAGATCGGAGCGTCTTTTAAAAAACGCGCCTAAAAGTGCGTCACCCGTTTCAAAAGCACACACCTCATACCCGTCATTCTCAAGGAACCTCCGAAGGGTTTCTCTAATATTTTTTTCATCCTCCGCAATATAGATAAGCCGTTTCATGCTGCCCCCCCAAACCGATACAGAGCCGTGCCGTCCGGACACGGCTCTGTGCGTGTGGTTTATTTGATCTTTTCGCAGACCGCAAGGTCGTTATCGCTCAGTACAAAAGCCATATCCGGCTCGTTTGCTGCGATTTTTTCATCATACTCATCGTTGACGCGCTCCCAAAGCTCTGAGTTTCTTTCGAGAACCGCCGCGAGTTTTTCATCAAGGGTGTCGATTTCTGCGTAGGGCCGCTCTGCGTTTTCGTCGGTCATGCGGGAGTAGAGTTCGTTGATCTGATTCTCATACTTTTCGATCTCGGCAAGGTCTGCAAGCAGAGCCGATTTCTCCTGTTCGCTCAGAAAACTCAGATTTTTAACAAAGCCTTCAAGCGGCTGTCCGACACATTCGCCGGAAACCTCTGCAGCGGCCATGCATGGATCATTCACGGGTTCTCCCGGCTTCTTCACATTTGCCGAAGCAGCAGTTGCAGAAACAGTAACAATACTCAGCGCAAGTACGAGAGCGAGAACTGCGGCAAATACGGTTTTCTTGCTTTTCATGGTAAGTACTCCTTTGATTTTATTTGCGGTTTTCCTTCCCGCAACAAAAGTATAGCAAAACGAAGCAGTACATTCACCGCAAAAACGCTTGAAGATTGTCACAAAGCTGTAAGAATCAAAAGTCGTGTATGCCGATAACGGTCACTATTTTCATCAATAGCCTCCGCTACTTTGTTTTCATATCCGTCGGGAGCTTCACCGCGATAGTCGTCCCCCTTTCCGAGCTTTCCTCGACCCGGATCTCACCGCCGTGCAGTGCGACGATCTCCCACACCAACGAAAGTCCCAATCCCACGCCGCCGTTTTCTCTGCTTCTGGATTTATCCACCCTGAAAAAGGGTTGAAAAATGCTTTCTCTGTATTTCTCCGGTATGCCGCAGCCGGTATCTGTGACACGAATGACTAACCGATTTTTTTCATCGGTAATCATAATACGCACCATCCCGTTCGGGCGATTGTAGCGTATAGAATTTTCGGTCAGATTAAAGAGCATACGATAAATCAGTGTGTCACTGCCGATCATAACTCCGTCGCCTTCACTTTCAAGGATTATGCCGTTTCTATCCGCAAGCGGAGCAAGGTCGGCAAGGATCTCCTCAGCCATAGGAGCTAATTCAATACGGTCAGTGCAGGGCACCGTCTTGAGCTCACTCATTTCAAGCAGCGTCTTCGTCATTTGCGTCATACGTTCGGTCTGCTCGCGCAGCAGGCGCAGAAAATCCGCCGTTTCCGGCAATACCTCGGGATGCTCTGCGGAAAACAGTTCAAGCTGTGCCTGCATCAGCGAAAGCGGCGTGCGCAGCTCATGAGCGGCATTCCCCGTAAACTGCCGCTGCGCGGTAAAGCCTTCGTCAAGACGTTCAAGCATCTGATTGAACGACCGGCTGAACTGCCGGAACTCCGGCAGAACGTCTTCGCTGATCTTCATATCTGTCAGATTGTTCAGCTGAACCTTTTCCACTTGAGAAGCAAAAGTGCGCAGAGGCTTCAGCGCGTGTCCGCTTAAAAAGTACGCAAGCACACCGCCGAGGGTCGTAACTGCTGCCGTGATATACCAGTTAGTGGTGATAAATGATTCCTGCGCCCCGTGTACAACAATGGTCAATTCCTCGTCGAGCTTCTTTTGCTCGGGATCAAAATACTCAGGTTCTCCCCTGTCCGTATCCCCGTAGCCCGTAATATAAGAGCCTATGGAATCCATATAATGCCTGCCGGAATATCCGATCAGAACATTCATAAAAACACAGGTTGCTCCGATAAGAAGTACCGTCATTATGGTGATCCGCCATTGCAAGGACAGCTTTTTCACAATTTCTCTTCCTCCATAACATACCCTTCCCCGATTCGGTTGCGGACAGGGTCGAAACCAAGTGCGGCACGCAGCTTCTTCCGCAATGCGGAAATATGTACCCGAATCGAATTGCTGAAAGTATCCACGCTGTTGTCCCACACATGGTCAAGTAGCTCTTCCTGACTGACGGGTCGCCCCTGATTGAGCAGCAGGTATTCAAGTATCCCGATTTCTTTTCGGGTAAGTGACAGCTCCTGTCCGCCAGCGGCGGCGATACGGGTCTTAGTGTCAAAGGATAGCTCACCGCAGATAAGAACCACATCATTCTGTGTAAACTGACGACGGGTAAGACTGCGTATCCTTGCTTCCAACTCCTCTAAATGAAAAGGCTTTGCCAAATAATCATTGGCTCCGGCATCCAGCCCCTCCACCTTGTCAGCGACCTCACTGCGTGCCGAAAGAATCAGCACCTTTGTATCTCTGTCGGTTTGACGCAGCGTTCTGAGCACCGTCATCCCATCCGCCCCCGGCAGATTTAGATCCAGTAAAGCAAGATCGTATCGCTCCACACCGAGCAGTTCGATTGCTTTGTTTCCGTCATAGCAAAAATCCACGCTGTAAGCGAGCCGTCTGAGACTGCGAACGATCGTCTCACATAACGCGCGTTCATCTTCAACCACCAAAATATGCATAGGAAATCTCCTTACGTTGTTTCTCCAATTTTTCGACTTAATTATACCACACGGAAATAAGATTTTTGTTAAGTTTTCGTTTTTAACAGGGATTTTATATCCTCTTTGCTACAATGGGAGCACAAAAGAAAGGGGTGACCGAATTGATTCGATCGAAAAAAGCCGCATTTCAGGTTGCGCTGCTTATCTGCGGTGCTGCGATGCTGTTTTACGGAGCATGGCGAGGAGAGGCAGAGACCGTGCTGAGCAAGGCAATACGGCTGTGTTTGGAGTGTGTGGGAATTGGATAACAAAAATGCGAAGAAGAAAAAAGGCTGCGTATCGCAGTTTCTCTCACACTTTCGTGGACTGTTCCAAGCAGGAGCAACACTGCTGACCAACCTTCATCTGCCCAATTTCTTGAAGGGCGGAATTTATCAAGGGAAAGGAAAGGCTGTCTGTGTACCGGGGCTCAATTGTTATTCCTGCCCGGCGGCATCGGGGGCCTGTCCGATCGGCTCGTTTCAGGCAGTGGTGGGATCGTCGAAATTCAGCTTTTCCTACTACATCACAGGATTTCTCATTTTGCTCGGTGTGCTGCTCGGCCGCTTCATCTGCGGTTTTCTGTGTCCCTTCGGATGGTTTCAGGAGCTGCTGCACAAGATTCCGACCAAAAAGATCTCCACCAAAAAGCTGAAGCCGCTGACCTACATAAAATATGCCGTTCTGCTTTTTATGGTGGTTTTGATGCCAATGCTTATCACAAACGATGTCGGTATGGGTGATCCGTTTTTCTGCAAATACCTTTGTCCGCAAGGAGTACTTGAGGGAGCGATACCTCTCGCCGCCGTCAATTCCGGCATACGCGCCGCACTCGGTACGCTCTTTTCGTGGAAGCTCGGCATTCTGGTCGCGGTAATCCTGCTGAGTGTGTTTTTCTACCGCCCGTTCTGCAAGTGGCTGTGTCCGCTGGGCGCATTTTATGCGCTGCTGAACAAGGTATCGCTTTTCGGAATGAAAGTTGATAAACACAAATGCGTTTCCTGCGGAAAATGTGCAAAGGCATGCAAAATGGATGTGGATGTAACCAAAGCCCCCGACCACACCGAATGCATCCGCTGCGGCATGTGTATCCGTGCCTGCCCCACCAAGGCTATAAGCTTCCGCTACGGCTTCGGCAAGGGAAAAGAAAGTGATTGTCCCGCCGAAAGGGCGGAATCAGCAAAACAAATATCTGATACAGAAAAGGAGTAAACACAATGAAAACAGCAAAAATTTTAACCGCATTGACCGTCTTCCTGCTGATATTCAGCCTTGCTGCCTGCGGCACAAGCAAGGACAACAAGAAAGATGACGGAAACAAAAAGTCTGAAATTGCATCTCTTATGGCAACGGAACCCGGCACGAAGGACGAAGCAACCGCGCTTCATCAAAAACTGATGGAGCAGGAAAACGCCATTCTTTCCAAAAACAGTGCTCTTTGGGAGAAGGTGTTTCTCTCTGCCAATAAAGCGATGATCGAGGACGGCGGAAACTACGGAGATTTCCTTCTGAAGACGATTGACGGCGCCAAGGATCAGTTCAAGGCGGATGAGCTGAAGCTGCTTAACGAGGGCGCCGAACAGATCCGTGAGATTGAAAAAAAGCTGACGGTTCTTGAGCAAAAGTTTCCCGGCTGCGGAAAAAAGCCATCCGACGGCGATATGAGCGTTCCGGCAGAGAACGGCAAACCGACAGAAAAAGGGGATCCGATGAAATTCCCCGCCTTTGACGGTAAGGATCTTGACGGAAACGAAGTGAAGAGCAGCACACTGTTCGCGGGAAACACCGTTACCGTAGTAAATTTCTGGTTTACCACCTGCAATCCCTGCGTGGGTGAGCTTGCTGACCTGGAAGCGCTAAACAAACAGCTTGCCGAAAAAGGCGGCGCGGTAGTCGGAATCAACTCGTTCACTCTTGACGGGGATAAGGCGGCGATAAGCGATGCAAAGGATATTCTGGCAAAGAAGGGCGTATCCTACCAAAACATTTGGTTCGACGCAAAAAGCGAAGCCGGGAAATTCACCTCCGGACTGTACTCATATCCCACGACCTATGTTGTTGACAAGAACGGCAACATCGTAGGCGAACCGATCGTCGGTGCGATAACCGCCAAGAAACAGGCTGAGACGCTGCAAAAGCTGATCGACCAGGCCATTGCAAACAGTAAGGGCTGATGCGTATCGATCACCCGACACAGAGCCAATAACACATATTTCCGAAAAGGCGAGGGCGGATAGCCCTCGCCTTATATCATATGTCCGCTTCCGCCTCTTCTTTGCGATCTTCCCGGATCTGCCGTTCAAGCGCCGACTGCTTGGCGAGAATGGCGTTTACCTTATCGTACAGATCCTCAATCATGATCTCGGTCTTCAGGTTGACTTTATAATCATTTTCGGCGCGGCGGCGATCCTTTTCCTCCTGACGGTTCTGACTCATCATAATAAGCGGTGCCTGGATGGCCGCCACGCAAGACAGGACCAGATTCAGCAGGATAAACGGATACGGATCAAACGCCCCGGCTGCCAGCAGAACATTCACGACCATCCACAGGATCAGAACTCCGCTGAAGGAAAAAATAAATGCCCAGCTTCCGGCAAATTTTGCAATGGAATCCGCCGCACGCTGTCCCAGCGTATACTTTTCCTTTCCGCCTTCGGGCTGCACCGAGACCTTGCTGTCCGCCAGCAGATCCAATACCTCTTCATCCGTCATATCACGGCGGATATCGTTTAGGACTTCTCTTAACAGTTTTCTGTTTTCTTTCATGATAGCTATTCCTCTCTCCGATCCTTCTTCGCGTTACGCAAAAGCCTCTGCGGGCTTTTTGAGCAGCGAAAGGCTGTTCTTCACCACCCGGCTGACAAAGCGAATGATCTCCTCTTTGCTATACCGCTCGTAATCCTCCACGACAACATGCATCATGCCGTTGGACAGATGGGTATACATCATTTCAAGCTCCGCATCCCGGGCCATAGGCAGTTCCTTTTGCCAGTAAGCGATACTGTCTTTCTTTGCGAGCGCGATCATTCGCTCGAGGACCGTTGAGCTTGTATTTCCGATAATCAAAGCACTGCAGGCCTCCCGATTCTGATCGATCATATCGTAAATAGCTTCGATAAGAGCCGTAACATCAAATGAGTTTACGTAACGAAGGGACCGTTCAAACGCCCCGATAAGCTCGTTCTCGATGCTCTCCAGCAATGCAAAGCAATCGCTGTAATGTGCGTAGAAGGTCGCCCGGTTCAGCTGTGACAGCTCGCACACCTCTTTTACGGTGATCTTGTTGACCGGTTTTTCTTTCAGCAGCTTCAGTAAAGACTGCTTAAGCACCATCTGTGTATAGCGTTTTCTGGCATCTATTTTTTCCATTCAAATTTCCTCCGAAAAAAGTTCACAAAGTTAGGCAACACTTGCGAGAAAGATGTTGTTTTTCTTTCAGTTAGACCGTGAGTGCCGATTGTTTTTATAGTTTATATCCAGTATACTATACTCGTGAAAGATAGTCAACACCTGTGCGGTTATCCAAAGGAGGTTTTCTCTATGTATACCAGATATTTGATCACCGGCGCCACCGGTTTTCTCGGTCGGGCAATCGTTGAGGAACTGGTGCGCCGCAATGTACGGGTAGACGCATTGGTGCTGCACGATGACCCTTATGTGGCTTTGCTCCCGGAAAAGGTCCGTACGGTCATCGGCGATATATGCGATGATGACTCGCTTGAGCAGTTCTTTGCGGACACGGATAACAACACCTGCGTGATCCACTGTGCCGGCATCATCTCCGTCGCCTCCAGATCCGGCTCAAAGCTCTATCAGGTCAATATAGGCGGCACCTGTAAGGTCGTCCGGCAATGCTTGGAGCATCACATAGGAAAGATGATCTATGTCAGCTCTGTACACGCCATACCGGAAAAACCGAAGAATTGCGTCATTACAGAGGATTGCGAGTTTTCTCCGGGACTTGTAGACGGCGATTATGCCAAAAGCAAAGCAGCTGCAACGGAAATGGTCTTTCGTGCAGCACGGCAAGGGCTTAACGTCAGCATTGTTTTTCCCTCCGGGATCATCGGCCCCGGTGATGTGATCGGCGGAAGCTTTACATCAATGGCAAAGTCCTTTCTCACCGGGAAACTGCCCTTTGCCGTGCGCGGCGGGTATGACTTTGTAGATGTACGGGATGTGGCAAAAGGGATCATGGCTTGCGCGGAAAGCGGCGAGCAGGGCAAGGGTTACATTCTGTCCGGACATTACATCACCATCCGCAGGATGCTGCAGATCGTCGGAAAGGCTGCCAAGCGGATATACCGCCCCATATGTTTGCCGTTAAAAATCGCAGGGCTTGCGGCTCCGTTCTTTGAACGCCGTTGCCTGAAAGAAAAAAAGCCGCTTTTCTTCACCCCATATTCTATTGCCGTTCTTGGTTCAAACGGACGGTTTACCCATGCTGCCGCAACGGAGAGGTTCGCCTATCGGCCGCGCCCGATTGAGGAGACCTTACGGGATATGACCGCCTGGCTTGTCAGCCAAAAGGCTAAGGTCGGCAGCGCCCTTTAAGAGGAATGTGTTCATTTATAAAATCATTCTGACCGACTCCCCCTGACACACCGCAACAGATTCGGTCTCTTTGCTTTTCTGCCGTTACTATAGTGTAATAAAGACAACTCATCCGCCCTTTCCGCCTGAAATATGGCCCGGCAACTCCGTGCCTCTGCGTTTGCCCACACTCCAGTATCGCATCATAATCCCATCGTTTTCACGGCTCGGCACGGCCTTTCTTTATTCCCACCTATTCATCATTTAACAAATAGAGTTTCGATTATGGTAAAAGTGCTTTTATTCACACCCGGGACGGCCAGAACCGTCAGACCGGTAAGAGCGCTTATTACATCCGCTTTCGGCAGAATTTTCTGCCGCGGGAGCGAAGCATTCTCAGGTACTCCCATTTGTGCCAAAATCGCTTTGCGGACTTCGTCGCGCGGAATGCCGGTATAGTGATCCAGTGGCCCGAAGCGAATGTCCATCCGACCGATCACATCATCATAAATCAGTACACCTTGTTTTTTCATAATTGACCTTCTCCATCCTCTCAAAATATAAAAAGACCGATAGGCAGTTTATATCCCATCGGTCTTAGTGTGGCAGTCGCCAAATGGCGATTAAATTGAATATGACTCCTTTCTGCTTGAGTTAGCTGTTAACGGCTGAAAAAACTCCCGACCAGAGAGTTCACAGCATTTTTGTCCGTCACATTTGCGCAGAATGTGGTCCTATTTTCGTGGTCAATGAAAATATGGACAAGCACCGGAAACCCGCTTGAAATCAAGCTTTTCCTGTGTTGTCCCAATTATAACACACTCACATCCCCTGGACGATGCCGCCGGTGGCCTGCAGCAGCTCCGGATCCGTGATGCGCAGCAGCAGGTTGCGGGTGGTATCCTCATCCCGGCATACCTTGACGATCTCCGCCTCATACTCCCGGATCTCCTCGCCGGAGATGGTGGAGCGGATCACGGCTCGCCCGGTGGTCACCTCCTCCGGGGAGGCCACGGCCACAGGCTCGCCCGGGGCGGGAAAGCTGCTGTCGGACACGGTGCCGAATATGCCGCCGTCACTGTTCACCGTCACCGTGCCCACATCCCGCTGCACGGAAAAATCGCCCTTAAGCTCGCCAGGGTCGCCCTTCTCGCCCTTTTTCACCGCCTTCACGGTGGTCTCCATAATGGAGCCGGAGCCCAGGCTCATGAGCTGGGCGGTGTCCACATCCGTGATACCGTGGCCCAGGGCGCCGAAGCTGCCGCTCTCCGGGTCATAATAGGTCATGGTGCCGATGCCGGCCATGCTATCCCGGATCCACGCGCCCAGCCGCACAGCGCCATCTGCCGTACAAACGGGCGTGATCTCGGCGGTTTTATTCTCCTGCCCCCGCCGGAAGGTCAGGGATGCCGTCCGGTCTCCGTTTTCCTGCAGCAGCTGCTGCAGGTGCTCCGTGGACTCGATCTTCTTGTCATTGAAGGTCAGCAGCAGGTCGCCCTCCTGGATACCCGCCATCTGGGCGGGACTCTTGCCGCCCACGCCCTCCAGAGCCGACACATCCACCACCAGCACGCCGTCGGCAAATAGCTTGATCCCCACCGCCTGGCCCAGCGGGATCACGGTCTTCTCCTGGGCGTATGCGCCCTGCACGCAGGCTGTAAGCGCCAGCACAGCCGCCGCGCAGAGAGCCACCACGCGCCGCCAAAGGGATTTGCTCCTGGTTTCATACATGCAGCCACCCCTCACTTTTTCATTTTTTGTCGTCGACGACATGGTTTACTTTGTGCCGGGAAAATGAAAAAATGAGCGGCAATTATAGGAGAATGTGACGCAATTTTCTGCAGCAGTGTGCCGAAAAAGTCTTTTCGCCCCGCTGCCTGAGTTTTTGAAATTTTTTCAAGGTTTCAAAAACTGCTGATTTCAATGGCGAGGGACACCCTTCTTAGGTTTCCCTCACACGCCCTTCCTTACCGTTATTGCTATCTTACCGCCTTATCGACAGTCTCTGTGCTTTCATTATTGTTAAGCACCCGCATAAATTTGAATTTTATTCAAAAAAACCGGCACGCCCTCCGCCTCCGTCCCCCGGGGAGTTATTGCTTTTCTGGAAAATACACGGTATAATGTATCTCGTATATTTACCCCATTGGAAAGAGGTTTCACACCATGAGGATCACCGTAAAAGTAGGCACATCCACCCTGACCCACGCCACAGGCCGGCTGAATATTCAGCGCATCGAAAAGCTGTGCAAGGTACTCAGCGACCTGAAGAACGCAGGCCACGAGATCATTCTCGTCTCCTCCGGCGCCATCGGTATGGGCGTCGGCAAGCTGAATCTGCCGGGCCGCCCGGCGGACATGCCCGGCAAGCAGGCTGCCGCCGCCGTTGGGCAGTGTGAGCTGATCTACACCTACGACAAGCTCTTCGGAGAATATAATCACACGGTGGCGCAGCTTCTGCTCACCGGGGAGGATATCAAAAACGGCCAGCGCAGCCAAAATGTCCGCAACACTCTCACCCGTCTGCTGGAGTTGGGCGCACTGCCGGTCATCAATGAAAACGATGCCGTGGCCACGGACGAGATCGGCGTGGAGAACACCATCGGCGAAAACGACACCCTGTCTGCTATCGTAGCCGCGTCCATCGGCGCAGACCTGCTGGTGCTGCTGTCGGACATTGACGGTCTCTATGACAGCGACCCCCACCAAAACCCAGACGCACAAATCATCCACACTGTGGGAAACGTGGATGACCGTGTCTACGCCCTGGCCGGTGGCACCGGCTCCGCCCTGGGCTCCGGCGGCATGGTCACCAAGCTCAACGCCGCTGTCATCGCCACCGAGGCAGGCTGCGAAATGGTCATTGCCAACGGCAGCAAGCCTGAGCTGCTCTACGACATTGCCCAGGACAAAGCTGTGGGGACAAGATTTTTAAGGAAGAAGGTCTGACGCCATGACGACTATGGAGATCATCCGCCGCACCCGCGCCGCCCGGCCCAGCCTGCACACCCTGACGGCGGAGGAGAAAAACCGCCTGCTCCTGTCTATGGCCCAAAGCCTTCGGCAGCACACAGAGGATATCCTCCGCGTAAACGCCCAGGATGTGGAAGCCGCCCGAAACAAAATTTCCGATGTGATGCTGGACCGGCTGCGGCTGGATAAAGGCCGCATCGCCTCCATGGCCGACGGTATATGCGCCGTGGCCCAGCTGCCCGACCACACGGGCCGCATCCTCAGCGAAGTGAAGCGCCCTAACGGCCTGACCATCTATAAAAAGCAAGTGCCTCTGGGCCTGGTGGCCATCATCTACGAGAGCCGCCCCAATGTCACCTCCGATGCTGCGGCTCTGGCCATTAAGAGCGGCAATGTCTGCGTCCTGCGCAGCGGTCGGGAGGCCATCGGCAGTGCCCGGGCTATCACCGCCGCTCTGAAGGAGGGTATCTCCGCTGTAGGCGGAAACCCGGATATTCTCAATATTCTGGAGGACACCAGCCACGACAGCGCCCGTCAGTTGATGCAGGCCAAGGGGCTGGTGGATCTGCTGATTCCCCGGGGCGGCGCGGGCCTCATCCGTGCCTGTGTGGAAAACGCCACCGTTCCCTGCATCGAGACGGGTACCGGCATCTGCCATGTGTACGTGGACGAGTTCGCCGACCTGGACAAAGCCATAAAAATCATCGTAAACGCCAAAACCAGCCGTCCCTCCGTCTGCAATGCCGAGGAGGTCTGCCTGGTGCACCGGGCCGTGGCGGAACAGTTCCTGCCCATGCTGAAAAAAGCCCTGGTAGATGAGCGCCTGGCGGCGGGCCAGATCCCCGTGGAGCTGCGCCTGGACCCGGCGGCAGCCCAGATCATCCCCGGCACCCCCGCCTCCGACCGGGATTTTGACACGGAGTTTCTGGATTATATCCTGGCTGTGGCCGTGGTGGACAGCGTAGATGCCGCCATCGCTCATATCCTGCAGCACTCCACCGGCCACAGCGAGGCCATCGTCACGGAAAACGCCGAAAACGCCCAGCGCTTCGTGGACGAGACGGACAGCGCCGCCGTCTATGTCAATGTCTCCACCCGCTTCACCGACGGCGGCGAATTCGGTCTGGGCTGCGAAATGGGCATCTCCACCCAAAAGCTCCACGCCCGGGGCCCCATGGGACTGGACGAGCTGAGCACCTATAAATACATCATCCGCGGCAGTGGACAGACCCGCTGACCGCCACCGTAAACTCTCCCAAATATCCGTAGGGGCGGGGGTCTACCCCGCCCCTCCTTACGCTGTTTTTCCTGCAAAGATTGACAAAAATGACCTCGCATGAGAAAATAATACCGTAAGCTGCCAATGGACGAGAACCGCACGGGGGAAGGAAGACACAATGGAGCCAAAATTGATTTATGAAGATGACATCCTTCGCGACTATTGTTACAAGGTCGAAAGTCTCGATCGGGTTTCAAAAATGCAGGCTTTTCTCAAGGAATATTACCCGGATCATGTTTACACCAATATAACCATTATTTTTGAGAATGACGACGGGTACATTCCCGACGAAAAGTACGATACCTTTGAGGAGATCACAGCGCGGTACCATGCCACCCATTTGGAGGACCTGGTGGATCATATTTCCCTGAATACCACCATAAACGGAAAGCGATCCCTAATCACGATGTACCCCAACGGCGCTGTTACAGTCTGCGTCATGAAAAAGTGATACACCAACATTCCCCGCCGGCCAAGCCGACGGGGAATGTTGGTGTTCATCGCAGCCGATAAGCTTTTACCCCGCCACCCGGGCTTGCACCGCACCGCTTGTAACCCTCCGTAGGGGCGACCCTCGCGGTCGCCCGCCCTGCCGCACTTCTTGCCACAGTTCGTAGGGGCCGATGCCCACATCGGCCCGCCCCCACTCCATATTGTGCGTCCGCCCGTCACCCGGGCCTCCGCAAAAAAACGACCGACCCTGTGAGGGTCGGTCGTTTTATATGTGCCGGAAAACCTTCCGGGTTTTTCCGGCATAAGCAAAAAAGCTCTTTGCCTGCTCGGCATCCAATATGCTGAAGCTCTCTGGAACCGGCGTGACCATAGAGGACTTTGGCTTCACATCTAAGGAATAAGGAGATCCGTTATGAAAAAGTTTATATGCTTATTATTTGCGCTCCTCATGGCGACGCAGCTGACGGCCTGCGCAAGCGAAGCCACCAAGGCCTTGCAGGAAGCTAAGCGCGCCTTCAATAACGCAGAATGGGCCGAGGCAAAAGATTATGCCCAACAGGTCATCAATAACTACCCCGACACAAAGGCCGCCCAAAGCAAGCTCCGCATATCAAAGTGCTGGGTCTCCGGCCCGGATTCTGCGGGCGGCTATGAGCTGCATATCAACTACACCAACAAATCAGATAAAACCATCAAATATTTCGACTTTGGCGTTACATTTCATAATGCCGTCGGCGATCCTATCAGCACCTGGCGGATAGACAGGATAGAATACTGCCGGGACACAGGCCCCATAGCGCCCGGCGGCGGCCAGAGCGACAGTTCAGTATACTGGGGAAAATACTATGATGCCCCCATCGACCACCCTGAAATCGTCTCCGTCGATGTGGAGTATATGGATGGAACGACTTGGACTCTAACAAAAGACGAGATCGCCTATGTACAGTACTAATATGCTCTGCATGGTGAGCTTATTTTCACCGCAAATGGTAAAATCTGTCACACTGCATTTATCGAAATAATATTCGCCCCCGCCGCGGCGATTTCACGTGCCGCAGGTACATCTCAATCCGCAACGCAGTATTTCATTTCACCGCCCTGCCGGGTGGACTTCATTAAAAAAGAGGCTGGCAGATACTGCCAGTCTCTTTGTAGTTTCGGAATTATTTAATTTCTTTCAAAAATCTTGAGGATGTCGTCAAACTGTGTCTCTTCCTTGCGCAGCTGCTCCGCTTCCTCCTCCGAGTCGGCCACCGGCTCCTCTGCGGCAGGCTTTGCCTCAACTGCCTTGGCCGCCACAGGCTCGGAGATCTGGGCTACCTCGTCCGGCTCGGCAAAGCCAGTGGCGATGACGGTGACGCGGATCTCGTCGTCCAGATTTTCGTCGAAGGTGGCGCCGAAGATGGTCAGCGCATCAGGATGCACCGCCTCCTGCACCAGCGTGGCCGCCTGCTCCACTTCCTCCAGTCCGATGTCCATGGAGCCGGTGACGTTGATCAGCACGCCCTTGGCGCCCTTGATACTGGTCTCCAGCAGGGGGCTGGAGATGGCCATGCGAGCCGCCTCCTCCGCCTTGCCCTTGCCGGCGGCGCGGCCCACGCCCATATGGGCAAGACCCGCGTCCTTCATCACAGCGGTGACGTCGGCAAAGTCCAGGTTGATGAATCCTGTATCCCGGATCAGGTCGGAGATACTCACCACCGCCTGGCGCAGCACGTCGTCCGCGATCTCAAAGGCGTTGGCGAAGGTAATCTTCTGATCGGTAGCGTACTTCAGCCGCTCGTTGGGGATGATGACCAGAGAGTCCACCTTGCTCCGGAGCTCCTCAATGCCCTGCTCAGCCTGGGTCATGCGCTTGCGGCCCTCAAAAGCGAAGGGCTTTGTCACCACGCCCACAGTGAGGATGCCCTGCTCCTTGGCGGCCTCCGCCACCACGGGTGCCGCGCCGGTGCCGGTGCCGCCGCCCATACCGGCGGTGACGAACACCATGTCCGTCTCCTCCAGCGCCTTGGCCAGCTGGTTGCGGCTCTCCTCGGCGGCCTTGCGGCCCACCTCGGGATTCGAGCCCGCACCCTTGCCGCCGGTGAGCTTCTCGCCGATCTGGATCTTATAGCTTGCCGCAGAAGAATTCAGCGCCTGCTTATCCGTATTCACGGCCACAAAGTCAACGCCCTTGATGCCGTCGTTGACCATGCGGTTGACCACGTTATTTCCACCGCCGCCAACACCGATGACCTTGATGCTGACAACATTTTCCACTCCTGTATCCATTGCAAATGCCATGTCTTTTCCTCCTGCTGCAGATTGTGTGAGATGGCAGTTTTATCATCCGTTCAATGAATGGTTTTGCTGCTGCTATACCACTACTATTCTATTACAGTTTCTGATTTCGGTCAAGTATTCCCGAACAATTTCCCCGAAAAGTTTACCCGGGGATAAATCGGATCTCCTTGCGTTTGAGATCGATGGTTCCCTTCTCGTTTGCCTCCAGCTTTGTGTCCACCACAGCCAGCAGACACTCCAATTTGTAGTCAAAATCCGCGTCCCAGGCCATGAGCACGTCAAACCGCCCGTCAAAGCGCAGGGTGATCTGCTGGCTGTCCTCCAGATGGATCTGGCTGCATCGGCTCAAGGCGTTCTTGCTTCCCAGGGCCTGCAGGAGCCGCAGAAGACTGTCTCTGGCCTCCGTCTGTTCGGCGGGCACCTGCAGGGGCTTTCCCACCTCCGGCTCCACGGCCGTCAGGCCGGTGATGCGCGTCACATCCTCCCCGGCGGCACCCTGCTCCACCACCTTGCCGGTGCTGCTCAGCAGCCAGTCGCCGCCCGTGCCCTCTATGGCGCACAGAACGCCGTTTTCCTCCACGGCGATGCACAGGGTATCCGGCAGCTTCCGGCTGATGCGCACGCTGGAGATATAGGGCAGCTTCCGGGTGATGGCCTCGGCGGCGCTGAATTTATTGATAAGAAACAGGTTATCCCCCACATGGATGCCGCCGCTGTCGGCGATCTCCTGCTGGGTATAGCGGCTGTTGCCGGTAACCTCGATGGTGTCCACCTTGAAAAACACAGCCAGAGCGGCCACAATGGCGCCGCAGATGACAAAAAACATCAGCAGCTTATATAAAAAGGAAAAGCTCCCCTTTCTTTTTCTCCGTCTGCGTCTGTTCCGTGCAGCCATATTTCCCCTCCTCTTTCGTTTATTCTGTCCTGGATATGCATGCCCCCAAGCCCGCAAGGTCTCCCACTATGTCGGCATATCCCCGTTCAATGTGGTGGATCTGCTCCACTCGGGTGATGCCCTGTGCCTGCAGGCCCGCCGCCACCAGTGCCGCGCCGCCCCGCAGGTCCGTGGCCTCCACCGCCGCCCCGTGCAGCCGCTCCGTTCCGGTGACGATGGCTGTCTGCCCCTGGGTGCGGATGAGCGCGCCCAGCTTCTGCATCTGGGGTACATGGCGGTACCGGCCGGTGAAAATGTCCTCCGTAAACACCGTGGAGCCCCGGCTGCGCAGCAGCGCCGCCATCATCACCGCCTGGCCGTCCGTAGGAAAGCCCGGATAGGGCGAGGTGCGCACCGGGGGCACTGCCCGCAGATGCCCGCTGCTTTTCAGCATAATGCCGCAGCTGTCGCTGCAAATTTCACATCCGCTCCGCTCCAGCGCGCACAGGACGGCGGCCAGATGCCGGTAGTCCGCCCGGCGCAGGTAAACGCAGCCGCCGGTTCCCGCCGCCGCGCAGAGGTATGTAGCCGCCACGATACGGTCCGGCCGCACCCTGTGGCTGCAGCCGTGGAGCCTTCTGCGCCCTTCCACCGTCACGGTGGCGCTGCCGGCCCCCCGGACACAGGCGCCCATAGCCCGCAGGAAGTCCTGCAGCTCCACGATCTCCGGCTCCCGGGCGGCATTGGAAATGACCGTGGTCCCCTCCGCCGCGCAGGCCGCCAGCATGGCGTTTTCCGTAGCGCCCACGCTGGGCGTACGCAGGAATATCTCCGCCCCACGCAGATGGCCGCCCCGGCAATAGAGCCGGCCATCCTCCTCCCGGATCTCCGCGCCCAGCGTTCTCAGGGCGTGCAGATGCAGGTCAATGGGCCGCGGCCCCAGGTCGCAGCCCCCGGGTTGGGAGCACACCGCTTCCCCGCAGCGCCCCAGAATCGCCCCCAGGAACATCACCGACGAGCGCATCCGGCTCATCAGCTCCCGGGGGATCTCGCACCGGCTGATGCCACGGGCATCCACCACCAGATCGGCCCCCTCCCGGCGGACGGTACCGCCCAGATGGCGTATGATCCGCGCGGCTGTGTCCACGTCGCTGAGCGCGGGGCATCCTCTCAGGCGGCAAATGCCGGGGCAGAGCACTGCGGCCGCCAGCATGGGCAGCACGCTGTTCTTCGCCCCCTGCACCGTCACCGCGCCGGAGAGCTGTCTGCCGCCCTCCACCAAAATGACGCTCATATTTCTCCCCCGTCCTCCATAGAATGTACGCCATCCTATGCTTTGGGGAATCTGTTGGTTACTTCACCAGCTCCATTACGGTATTATAAATCCGCTCTGTGGCGTCCAGAATACCCAGCTCTGCCATGCCCCGGCTCATAGAATCCCGCCGGGTGGGGCTGTCCAGAATGTCCCGTGTGGTCTGATAGAGCTTTTCGCCGCTGCACTCCATCTCATGGATCAGGCAGGCGCCCCCGTGCTGGGCCAGAATGCGGGCGTTCTTCTCCTGATGGTCGTTGGCCACATACGGCGACGGCACGATGACCGTGGGCACCGCCAGGGCCGTGATCTCGCTGATGGTGGAGGCCCCGGCCCGGCAGATCACCAGATCCGCCGCCCGCATCACCACCGCCATGTCGTAGATATACTGGCGCACATCCAGGCGGTTCTGACCCGTCAGGCCTGCCTGCTGCAGCTCCTGCTGCATCCACTCCCAGCTGCCGCTGCCGGCGGCGTGGATGTGGTAAAAGGGGAAGCCATCCTCCTTTTCCCGCCGGAAAAAGTCCAGCATCTGGCGGTTCATGGTGCTGGCGCCCAGGCTGCCCCAGAAGGATACCACCAGCGTCTGAGACGCCGGGATACCCAGCGCCGCCTTGGCCTCCTCCCGGGTCAGGTCGAAGAAATCGCCCCGCACCGGCGTACCGGTGACTACAATGCGCTCCGGGTGCTTGTACAGCGCCCTGCACTCCTCAAAGCCCACCATGATCCGCCCGGCGTGCTTTTCCAGCATCCGGGTGGTAAGGCCGGGGATCATATTGGACTCGTGCACCGCTGTGGGGATACCCTGCAGGGCGGCGTATTTCACCATGGGATAGCTGGCGTAGCCCCCGGTGCCCACCACCAGATCCGCCGGGAACTCCCGCAGGATTGCGCCGGCCCGATGGCGCAGGGTCAGCAGCTGGGCGGCACTCTTCGCGTTGTGGCGCAGACTGTCCGGACTCATAGACCGCTCAAAGCCGCCCACCGCAATGCCTCGGTAGTCATAGCCCGCCTGGGCCACAAGGCCCCGCTCCATGCCGTCGGGGGTACCTACAAACAAAATTTCCACCGCAGGATCCTTCCTGCGCATATAGCCCGCCAGCGCCAGGGCAGGGTTCACATGGCCCGCCGTGCCGCCGCAGGTAAAGATTACCTTCATAGCTTCCTCCTCTTATCCTCCTCTGGGGGCCGGGATCTGCCGGGATACGCCCAGCACGATGCCCATTTCAAACAGCTGCAGGGCCAGGGCCGTGCCGCCATAGCTGAAAAACGGCAGGGATATGCCCGTGGTGGGCATGAAGCCCGTGACCACGGAGATGTTCAGAAATGTCTGCAAACCGATCTGGGTCATGATACCCACCACCAGCAGCGCGCCGAAGCGATCCCTGGCCTGCAGGGCGATCCAGAAGCCCCGAAGGATCAGCAGCGCGAACACCAGCATCACCAGCACCGCGCCGATCAGCCCCAGCTCCTCGCACACCACGGCGAAAATAAAGTCGTTGTGCTCCTCCGGCATGTACAGGAACTTCTGTCGGCTCTTACCCAGGCCCACGCCGGTCAGGCCGCCCGAGCCGATGGCAATGAGGCTCTGGCACAGCTGGTAGCCATCGCCCAGAGCGTCGATGAACGGATCCTTCCACATATTGATGCGGTCCGCGCCGTAGGAAATGACCCCGGCCTCCACCAGCTTCACATAGGAAAAACCTACCACCGCCACAGCGCCCACGCCACCGATGACCCATCTCTTGTCGATGCCGCCCACCATCATCAGCACCACGCCGGTGCCCACGATGAGGATGGTGCCGGACAGATGCGGCTCCAGCAGCATCAGCCCCGCAAACACCGCCAGAATCAGGATATACGGGCGGATGCCGTAGCGGAAGGTCCCCATGAGGTTTTTCTTTTTGGAAATGCTGTCGGCAAAGTACACGATGATGGCCAGCTTGGCGATCTCCGAGGGCTGGAAGGTCAGCACGCCCTGCTTGCCCAGCCAGCGGGTTGCGCCGTTTTCCGTGATGCCCACATGGGGCACCAGCACCAGGGCCAGCAGGAAAACCGACAGATACAGCAATATCTTGGCAAAGCCCCGCAGGCGCTGATAGTTGAGGCGGCTCATGACCACCATGGCCACAAGCCCCAGCAGGGCGAAGAGCCCCTGACGCTTGAGGTAAAAGGCCGGGTCGCCGGTCTCGTAGTTGGCGGAGGGAAAGCTGGCGGAAAACAGCATCACCAGGCCCATCACCGTCAGCAGGATGGTCAGCAGCAGGAACGGCGTATCCACCCGTCCGCCCACTGCCGGACGGCTGGCCGCGTCGCTGCGGGGCGGCTGCTGCGGTGTGCGCCGGGGCCTTCCATGTGTAAACGACAGGCGTTTTTTTGTTGCTATCTGCGCCACGGCGCTCCCCTCCTTTCCTCTGCTCTATTTTGGTAAGCTCAGAATGCAAATCGATCCATCACGCCCAGATAGGCCAGAACACAGAAAATTACGCTGACGGCGGTGAACACCGCCACGATTTTGGTCTCCTTCCAGCCGCACATCTCAAAGTGATGGTGCAGCGGAGCCATTTTGAAAATGCGTTTGCCGTGGGTGAGCTTGAAATAGCCCACCTGAATAATATCCGACAGGGTCTCGCAGATATACACGATGCCCACGGGAATCAGCACCAGAGGCATGTCATAGGCAAAGGCCAGTGCCGCCACAGCTCCGCCCAGGAACAGGGAGCCTGTGTCGCCCATGAAAACCTTGGCGGGATAGTGGTTATACAGCAGAAACGCCAGCAGACCGCCCACCATGGCGCCGCCGAAAATGCCCAGCTGCGGAAACCCCTTCCACACAATGCCCAGCACCGCAAAAAACGCCGCCACCGGCACCGTGACGCTGCTGGACAGGCCGTCCAGTCCATCGGTGATGTTCACGGCGTTCACCGTGCCCACGATGATGAAGGCCGCCAGGATCATATACACCACCCAGTTGAGCACAACGTAGGTGTTGAAAAACGGAATATACAGGTTGGGGCTCAGATGACCCTCCGCCCGCAGCAGGCACAAAAACGCCACCGCCGCCGCCAGCTGCAATACGAATTTCTGGATGGCTGTGAGGCCCGTATTGCGGTGGTTTTTCACCTTCTGGTAGTCGTCAATGTAGCCTATAATGCCGAAAACCAGGGAGAAAAGGTATACATAAATGTGGGTAAAATCGCCGGCTGCCATGCCTCTCCATCCCACAGCCAGCACCGTCACGCCGATGCCGATGATGAACATAAGGCCGCCCATGGTGGGTGTCCCCTGCTTGGTCATGTGCCAGGTGGGGCCGATCTCCTTGATACTCTGGCCGGCCTTGAGCTTTACAAGCTCGGGGATCAGCAGCCTGCCGGCCGCCGCCGTGATCGCAAAGCAGATGACACAGGATAAAATCACTTGAAGGACCATAATCTTCTCTCCTCTTTTCCGCCCCGCCAGGGGGCTCTTTTGTTGTACCGTTACAGCAGGGATCGCACGATCTCCCGCTCGTCCATGGGACGCATCCGGTCGCCGATCTCCTGATAGGTTTCGTGTCCTTTGCCGCACAGGACGATCACATCCCCCGGCGCGGCCTCCGCCATCGCCAGGGCGATGGCGGCCCGGCGGTCCGGCTCCACCACCCATTTCCCTTTTCCCCCGGAAAGGCCGGGCAGAATGTCTCGGATGATGGCTATAGGCTCCTCCCGGCGGGGATTGTCGCTGGTGATGACCGCCAGATCCGCCAGCTCCGCCGCGATTTGCCCCATGACAGGGCGTTTTTCCTTTTCCCGGTCGCCGCCGCAGCCAAAGACGGCGATGACCCGTTTTTCCGCAAAGCTGCGGACTGTTTTCAGTACGTTTTCCAGGGCGTCCGGCGTATGGGCATAGTCAATGAGAATGGTATAGGGCTTTCCGGGCGCAGGTACTACCTCCATGCGGCCCTTTACCCCGGGGAAGCTCTCCAGTGCCGCCGCGCACGCCCTTTGGGAAAGGCCCAGGTGGCCGCAGGCCGCCATAGCCCCCAGTGTATTATAAACAGTAAACCGTCCCGGTACACCCAGAGATACTCCCGTGCGCTCCCGGGCCGAACAGGCCGTGAAGCGGACGCTCCGAGCCTCCAGGCAGAGATTCTCTGCCCACAGGTCAGCGGGCTTTGTAAGCCCATAGCGGGTCACCGGACAGGTCACACCTCTCAGCAGCCGGGGCGTCCAGGGATCGTCTGCGTTGCAGACTGCAGCGCGGCAATGCTGAAACAGCTTTGCCTTGGCGGCGCAGTAGCGCTCCATGGTGCCGTGATAGTCCAGATGATCCTCCGTCAGGTTGGTGAAAATGCCCACGGCAAAGTCGATGCCATCCACCCGGTGCTGATCCAGCCCGTGAGAGGACACCTCCATCACCGCGTGGGTGCAGCCGCTGCACGCCATTTGCGCCAGAAGGCCCTGTATCTCCAGGGCATCCGGCGTGGTACGCCGGGCGGGAAGGGCCCGCTCCCCTATCAGGTTCTGCACCGTGCCGATCAGGCCCGTGGGCACTCCCGCAGAGGTGAGGATGTGGCGCAGGAGATAGGTAACAGTGGTCTTTCCGTTGGTGCCGGTGACACCCAGAACCGTCAGCTTCCGGGCGGGATGCCCATACCAGGCGCCTGCCACCTTCGCAAGCGCGGCCCGGACATCCTGCACCGCCACGCAGGGCAGGTGCGGCAGTGGTTGGCTCTGGCACAGGATGCACACGGCCCCACGGTCCGCCGCCTGCTTTGCATACAGGACGCCGTCGCAGTGGGAGCCGGGCACCGCTGCAAACAGGCTTCCCTTCCGGACTTGGCGGGAATCCACACACAGGTGCGTGATCTCCGTATCCAATGGTACCGTTCGTGCAGCGACATCCAGCCCCGCAAGCAGCTCTCCCAGACGCATCAGGCCCTCTCCTTTCCACCGCAGCCAGCCCCGGCCGGCCCAGAAAGGAACACCGGCGGAACGCTTTAATCCGTTACGCCGCTGTCGCTGAGCTGGGCGGAGATCACCGTCCCCGCCTCCACCTGCGCTCCGGCGGCTTCCGACTGGTTGATGACCCGGATGCTGTCCGAGCCGCTGTCTGTGGTGCCGGTGAAGCGCAGGAGAAGTCCGGCGCTGCTCACCGCTATATTGGCCTCGCTGGGGGTCATACCCACCAGGGAGGGAACTGTGCAGAGTGTTGTGGGCTTTTCAGCGCCCGCATAGAGGATCACCCGGGACTTGCCGGGGATCACCGTTCCGCCCTCCGGAGTCTGGTCGGTGACGGAATCGCCGTCTCCCACCACCTTGATAGAGAAGCCGCGCTCCTTCAGCTTGGCCTCGGCCTCCGCCACGGTCATGCCGATAACATAGGGCACCGTGGTATCAGAGCCCAGCAGCTCCTCCGCCGAGTAGGACGGCTCCACGCCCAGATAGGGCAAAATCTCCGACATGATCTGGCTGGCGTAGGGCGCCACGGTGCCGCCGCCGGAGGCCACGCCCTCGGGGCTATCCAGCGTCAGGAGCATGATATACTTGGGATGGTCCGCCGGGGCAAAGCACATGAAGGAGACGATCACATCGCCGGTCTTTCCCTTATCCGCCGTGCCGGTCTTGCCGCCGATGCGGTAGCCGCTGACCTGGCCGTTTTTGCCGGTGCCGGAGGTCACCACATACTCCAGGCAGTCCCTCACGATGGAGGAGGTCTCCTCGCTGATGACCTGGCGGACTGGGGTAGAATCATGGCTGGAGAGCACATTGCCGCTGCTGTCCACCACGCGCTCCACTACATAGGGCGTATGGAGATAGCCGCCGTTGATGCATGCTGCCTGGGCGGCGATGAGAGCCACCGGCGTTGTATTGAAGTTCTGGCCGAAGGCATAGCAGGCCAGATCCAGCTCAGACGCCGATTCCAGGGGGGCAAAGATACCCACGGCCTCCCCGTCCAGATCGATACCGCTGCCGTTCATCAGGCCGAAGTCCTTCATATACTGATAGAATTTCTCCGTGCCCAGACGCAGGCCGTAGGTGATAAAGGCGGGGTTGCAGGAATTGCCTGCCGTCTCCTTCAGCGTTTGGTGACCGTGGCCGCCGCGGCTGCTGCAGTGAATGGTGGCATCCAGCACCTTGATATAGCCGGGGCAGTCAATGGTGGTGTCGGTGTCAATGACCCCCTCCTCCAGAGCCGCCGACAGTGTCAGCACCTTGAAGGTGGAGCCGGGTTCATAGGTATCGTTGATGGCCTTGTTGCGCCACTGGCGCAGCTGAGCGGCCGACAGATCCAGTGAACCGGCCTTCACCTTTGCCGCGTCGGCGGTGTCATACACCGCAGAGGGGTCATTGAGGTCATAGGTGGGATTGGAGGCCATGGCCAGGATGGCGCCGGTCTCCACGTCCATGACGATGCCGGTGGCGCCGTTGGCGGCGTTGGTGGCCCGAACCATTTCCCCCAGGGCCTTCTCTACATAGTACTGCACCGTGGCATCCAGGGTCAGCACCAGGTCGCTGCCGTTTTCCGCCTTGTAATATTGCTCGTAGCCATAGAGCATGTCGTTGCCTGCCGGGTCCTTGGTGGACACCACCAGGCCCGTCTGTCCGTCCAACACGCTGTTGCAGCGGGCCTCCAGCCCGTACAGACCGTAATTATCCGTGCCCACAAAGCCGATGATCTGGGAGGCAAGGGCCCCGTAGGGGTAGTAGCGCTTGGCATCGGTGGCCATATACACACCCACGACGCCCTCATCATTGATATAGGTACGGATCTGATTGGCCACATCCTCCTCCACACGGAGCTTGAGCACCTCGTACTGGGAGTCCGTGCGCTCCATCTTTTTCAGGATGCTCTCCTTATTGATCTCCAGGATCTCCGAGAGCTTCTGGGCCACGCTGTCCTTGGTCCAGGACACGGGCTCCTCCTTGTCGTTCAGAGCGCGGTTCAGCTCCAGCGGGGAGAGGAACACCGTCTCCGCCGTGGCGGAAATGGCCATGATGTTGCCGTTGCGGTCATAAATGGTGCCGCGGGTGGCCGTGACCTCCGTGCTGCGGGTCTGCTGATCCAGGGCCTTGGCCTCCAGCTCATCATGGTGCAGGATCTGCAGGGAAAAGAGCTTGCAGAACAGCGCCACAAACACCAGCACGCCCAGGATCACCATGACGATCATGGTGCGGTTCTGAATGATGCGGTTGGCACGGCGCACTTTTTCACTTTTTCGGTTCATTTCACCGCTGTCCGGGGCCATATGGTTCTCTCCTTTCCCTGACTATATACCAAAGGAAGGAGCAAGAAGTCTCCTTCTTACTCCTTAGTGTATCCCTACTATATGGGCCGGCTCACCGGAAATATTCCACCACGGTCTTGGCCGCGTCGGAAATCTCTGTGAGGATGCTCTCCAGAGCCGTGCCCGCATCAGAGCGATACACCACCGCGCTGTCTGCGGCGGGCAGCTCCAGATACTCGATCTGTCCGCCGGTGGGCTTTCTCATGCCGACCTCCTCGGCCACGCGCTTCACCGTCGCCAGGTCAAAGGTTTTCTCGTACTGGGTCAGCAGCGCCACGTGCTGCTCCTCCAGCTTGCCCATTTCCGTCTTGATCTGCGTGATGTCCGCAGACACCTCCGTCAGGCGCACGTAGCCCATGAGCAGCACCACCACAAGGCCTGCCAGCACCGCCGCGCACGCCAGGATCAGAGGCGACGGCTTTGCCGCAGGACGCGCAGCGGTCTGGCGCCTGGGCGCGGCAGCCTGCCGACGATCCCCATCCATTCGCCCCGCATCGTCCAGTGCCCGCTCCCGGGCCAGGGCATCCAGGTCATAGGCCAGGGAGCCGTCCGTATATCCGTATCTGCGCCGGTCATATTTCTGCGCCATGATCGCCTCTTCCTTTCTCTTTTGTATTGAACGCGCCGGAAAATTCCGAAGGAATTTTCACAGGCTTTTAGATTTTCTCCGCCACACGCAGCTTGGCACTGCGGGCCCGGGGATTATATACAAGCTCTGCCGCGCCCGCCACAATGGGTTTGCGGGTCACCAGCTTCATTTTCGGTTTCTTACCGCACACGCACACGGGGAAATTGGGTGGGCAGGTGCAGCCGGTGGCCAGCTCCTGCAGGGTCTTCTTGATGATGCGGTCTTCCAGGGAGTGAAAGCTGATAACTGCCAGTCGGCCGCCGGGAGCCAGCAGCTGTGAGGCCGCCTGGAGCATAGGCGGCAGCTCCCCCAGCTCGTCATTCACCGCGATGCGGATGGCCTGGAAGGTACGCTTGGCCGGGTGCTGCTTTTCCCGCAGGGCGGCGGGAGGCATGGCGGCGCGGATGATGTCCACCAGCTGGCCGGTGGTCTCAATGGGGCTTTCCTGACGGCGCTTTACTATGGCCTTGGCAATGGCGGGGGCATAGCGCTCCTCGCCGTATTCAAAGAGGATGCGGCGCAGATCCTCATAGCTCCAATCGTTCACCACATCCCGGGCGGTCAGCGCGGCCGTCTGATCCATGCGCATGTCCAGCGGAGCATCGTGCATGTAGGAAAAGCCGCGCCGGGCTTCGTCCAGCTGAGGCGATGAAACCCCCAGGTCGAATAGCATCCCGTCCACGCCGGCGACGCCCTGCTCCGCCAGTACATCGCCCAGGCGGCTGAAGTTGCTGTGCACCAGGGTCACCCGGTCCATGTAGTCCGCCAGGCGGAGCTTGGCGGCATCAATGGCCGTCTCGTCCCGGTCCAGGCAGAAAAGGCGGCCGGTGGTGAGCCGTTTTACGATCTCCAGAGAGTGGCCGGCCCGGCCCAGGGTGCCGTCCACATAAATCCCGTCGGGCCTGATATGCAGTGCATCCAGGCACTCGTCCAGCAATACCGGCTTGTGGCCGAAGGCCTCATCGGAGGCAGTGTTGCGGTCAAATCCCATAGCTTACAGCCCCAGCTCCTCCATGGCCTGCTCCAGAGAGCCGCTCTCAAAGGCCATGGCTTCCTCACGGGCCCAGCGCTCGGCGTTCCAGATCTCGGCCCGGTCAAAGCTGCCGATGACCACCACTTCCTTTTGCAGGCCCGCATATTCCCGGAGCTTGGCGGGAATGAGGATGCGGCCCTGGGCATCAGGCTCGCAGTCCACGGCGTTGGCGGACAGGACGCGCAGGCCCCTGGCCTTGTTATAGGGCATTTCATGGATCTTCTCCACCAAAACGTTCCAGTTCTCGTCGGAATAAATGGAGAGGCAGTGGTCCAGTCCGATAGTGACATGGAAGGTCTGGCCCAGCTCCTCCCGCAGGCGGGCGGGGATGAACAGCCGTCCCTTGGCATCAATATTGTGTGCATACTGGCCTGTCACGGCTGTTCCCTCCTTCCTTGGTTTTGTGGGCTATCGTGGGATTGTCCCCCACAAAAGTGGACACTTCCCCCACTCTTCCCCACCTCTATAGCTACAGTATAGTAAATAGGCCGTTCAATTGCAAGGATATTTTTTTCCTAAATTGGAACATATTTCCTGCAAAAAAGGCTGGATCTTTAAGATTTTCCACGCGTATAGAACATTTGTTTTGTGTTCAGAAACGTCAAAAAGAGCGCCGCACACAACATGTTGTGTGCGGCGCTCTTTTATCACACGATATATCGGACCGTTAAGAAATCATCCAGAGAATCCCTCTGTCGATTTGTGCGTTTTAACAAAATTTTATGTTACTCTTTGTCAGTTTCCACGGTTTCCTCTGCCTGCTGTGCCAGGGCAGACCCGCTGCGGATCTGCTGCATCTGCTCATTGGAGGCGGCACGGAAGCGGGTACGGGACTGGCGCACCTCGTCCAGCGCCATCTGGATGGCCTCCTCCGTGCGGCGCAGGGCATCCTCCGTGTAGGAGTTTGCCACCCGGTACAGCTCCCCCGTGCGCTCCTCGGCACGGTGGATGATCTCCGCCGACTTCATCCGGGCACGCTGCAGCGTCTCGCTCTCGGAGACGATGGTCTTGGCGTCCAGCTCCGCCTGGCGCAGCATTTTCTCTACTTCCTTTTTCGCCGAGGTGATGTACTCCTCCCGGGCGCGGATCAGCTCCTGAGCCTTCTTGATCTCCAGGGGCATACGGCTGCGGATCTCCGTGAGAATATCCAGTGCCTCGTCCCGGTTGATGGTGCATTTTTCGGCGCTGAAGGGAGCGCTCTTGGCTTCATCGATCATACCGTACAGCATATCCAGCAGGCGCTGCAGATCTTTTTCTTCCATGACATATCCTCCCCGATTTGAATTAGTTGTTTTTCAGACGTTCCAGTTCCTCCGCCACGGCCAGAGGGACATATTTTTCCAAGGGCTGCCCATAGCGAATCATCTCCCGCACCATGGTGGAGCTGAAGTGCTGGTATTCGATGCTGGCCGGCAGGAACACCGTCTCCAGCTGGCTCCAGATGCCGCGGTTGATGGCCGCCATCTGATACTCCAGGTCAAAGTCGGTAGCGTTGCGCAAGCCCTTGACAATGACATGAGCCTCCTTCTCCCGGGCGTAGTCCGCCAGAAGGCCCCGGAACAGCTCCGCCTCCACATTGGGAAGCTCCGCTACCGAGCGGCGCAGCAGCTCCAGCCGCTTTTCCGCCGGAAACATGTGAGACTTTTTATCGCAGTTATCCATCACACACACGAAAACCTTGTCAAAACACAGGGCGGCACGGCGGATGATGTCCAGATGTCCCAGCGTGATGGGGTCAAAGCTGCCGGGATAGATGGCTATTTTCATGGGGTCAATCCTCGTTTCTATGGTATACAGTGAGTTTAATTTTGCCGTAACGATACTCTCTGTATATCGAATAGGGGCCGCTGAGGGCCGGCAGCGCCTTATCCGCCGCACTTTCCGCCACAATTATACCATGTCTGCGGCAAATGTCAAACCTTGCGATTTCCTCCAGAGCCTGCTCCAGAAGGCCGGAGGCATAGGGCGGATCCAGAAAGATCAGGTCGAACTTCTCCCCGGACTTCAGGTAGCTCATGGCGTCGCCGTTTACCACCCGGGCCCGTTCGGCGAACCCGCAGAGCTCCAGATTCTCCCGGATGACCTGGAGGGCATCCTTGCGCCGCTCCACAAAGACGGCGCTGTCCGCGCCACGGCTCAGGGCCTCGATGCCCAGCTGGCCGGTGCCGGCGAACAGATCCAGCACCCGCCGTCCCTCAATATCAAACTGGATGACGGAAAACAGGGCTTCCTTCACCTTGCCGGTGGTAGGCCGGGTCTCCAGTCCCTCCAGCTCCTTCAGTCGTCTGCCCCGGGCAGAACCGGTAATCACTCTCATAGCTTCACAGGCGGGGGTCGAAGTCCTGGAAAATCACCAAATTTCCCGCAGACTCCGCCGCGCGCATCTCCTCTTTTGTCGTAATGGTCCAGTTGATCTCCTGTACCTTATAAAACCACCTGCACCAGCGCAGGCAGAAGTTGTCCCGGTCGGAAAACCGGTAGGCGATGAAATCGGGCTTGGCCAGGCAGTTGGTTAGCAGATTCCCCAGGGCCCACAGGAGGGCTTTGGGCATAGCGCCGCCATCACCGTGGCGGAGAAAGTTCTCGCTGAGCTGGCCACGGACGATCTCCGGGCGGTTCTTCTTCAGCCAGCGGATGCACCGGGGGTCGAAGGACTCAATGCAGTAGAGCACCTTAAACCGATCCAGCATGGCGCAGGCAGCGGCAGCCAGGGCATCGTGATCCCCCCGCTCCGCCTTCAGCTCCACCACCAGGGGCAGGCCGCTCTCCTCAAACAGGGGCAGCACCTCCTCCAGCAGAGGGATCTCCTCATTGGTTCCCTCCAGGCGGTACTGCTTCAGCTCCTGGACCGTCAGATCCTCCACCAGAACGTCTGCCCCGGCAGTGCGCAGGAGGCTGGCATCATGAATAACGGCCAGGCGTCCATCCTTCATCAAATGGACATCCAGCTCCACGCCGAAGCCCCGGCGGATGGCCTCCCGATAGGCCGGGAGGGAGTTCTCCGGAGCCAGGTCCTTGCCGTGATAGCCCCGGTGGGCGTAGCGGTATTTGCGCAGGAGTTCCCAGTAAGAGTGGCCCCGGCGGCAAATGGTCAGCAGGGCAAATATCTCTGCCAGAAGCAGCAGGATGATGACAATCAAAATCGCGATCCACATATCAGTTATCCAAATCCTCCAATGCATCCAGGCCCTTCTTGGCCTCCGGGCGGCTGTCACCGTGGTTCACAAAGTGCATGGTCACAAGAGCCAGGGCGGAGAACACCGCCGCATAGGGAAACAGCACCGTCATGCCCAGCTTATCCATCAGCAGGCCGGAGAGCATGGGCGTTGCCACCTGGGCGGCCATGGAGGCCGTATAGTAAAGGCCCGTGTACCGGCCCACATCCTGCTCCGAGCACATCTCCACCACCATGGGGAAGGAGTTGACGTTGATGGTGGCCCAGGCGATGCCCGCCAGGGCGAACATGGCGTTCATCAGAAGGGACGGGCTGCCGTCGCGAAGGAAGGCCGCCACGCCGAAGGCCACCGTCAGCATGATGACACCGGCCCGGATGGTCTTTTTCCGGCCAACCTTGGAGGCGATCATGCCCACAGGCAGGTAGGAAACAATGGCCGCCGCCTGGGCGATGATGAGGGTAAGGTTATAGTCCTTATGGAGAATATTGCTGGCATAGACGGAGTATTTGCTGGTGACGGCATTATAGCCGAAGAACCACAGAACGATGGACAGAAGAATGAAGATCATGGACTTCTTCTCCTCCGGGGACAGGCCGCCCTTGGCAGCAGGCTGGACCTCCGCCTGGGCAAACTCCAAGCCGTCCGCCGTTTCCACCGTCTCCGGCTGGGCCTTCTCCTCCAGGCCGTAGCGCACGGAGTCCTCCACCATCTGGGCCGCCCACTCCGGCTCCCGAACGGTGAGCAGGAAGATCACCAGAGCCGCGAGCATAATGGCGGCGATAACGGCAAAATAGGCGGTGTAGCTCATGAGGGCGTTGCGCACGGAGGCCGTGGCGAACACCATGCCAAGCACCAGCACCAGTATACCGCCGGCGGAGCCCATGAGGTTGATGACGGCGTTGGCCTTGCTGCGCAGGGGCTTCACCGTCACATCCGGCATCAGCGCCACCGCCGGAGAGCGGAAAGTGGCCATGCTCACCAGCACCACCAGCAGCAGAATGACGAAAAATACCAGAGTGGACGGGCTCTCCGCCGTCATCTGCCAGGCATAGGCCTGCCGGGCGGGGACTACATAGTTGGTGTAGTCGGGATTGGTATGGGTCTTCTCCCCCTCCTGCACCTGACTGCGGATGGCGGCGAACTCCTCCCGGGAGAACTTCTCCGCCAGGGTAAAGCGCTCGCCGTCAGGCGTCAGGAGCGACTCGTCCTTCTCCTTTTCATAAATGGTCACAAGAGCGGCGGGGTCGTCGATGGCGGATACGTCTTTAATGTTATGCAGCTGGGCAAGATCCACAAAGCTCAATGCCACCAGAGCCACCGCCGCCACCAGCGTGCCCACCACGATGAAGGGCGTCCGGCGGCCCTTTTTGCTGTGGCTGCGGTCAGAGATGGCCCCGAACAGGGGCAGAAGGAACAGCGCCAGCACGTTATCCAGCGCCATGATGACCCCGGACCAGGTCTGGGACATGCCGAATTTATTGGTGAGGATCAAGGGGATGGTATTGTCGTAGGCCTGCCAGAAGGCACAGATCAGGAAAAAGGCAAAGCCCACCAGGATCGTCCGCTTGTAATTCAGTTTCATGGTTTATGACCATTCCTTTCCGTTATGTTGCAAGGCACAAATGACCAGCAGAGGGAATGGTCATAAAGCGCCATGTTTTTCGGTTGCCGCGAAAGCGGCGAGAAAAACGGCTTAAATAAAATGAAAATTGAAATCTTTTCAATTTTCCTCCGTTTTTTGCAGTTCTTGCAGAAGCTCTGCAATATCCCGGCGCACCCAGGTGGGCTGCACGCCGAATTTTTTTATATCCGCCTCTGTCCCCTCACCGGAGAGAACGAACACCGTGTCCACACCGGCGTTTTTCCCGCAGGCGATATCCGTGTAGAGCCGGTCCCCCAGCAGCACCGTCTGCTCCGGTGCAAAGCCCGTGCGGGTCATGGCGAGATGCACCATGTCCGGCTGGGGCTTGCCCAAAAAGCGAGGGGTGCGGCCGGTGGCGGTGGTGAGCATGCGGCAGACGCTGCCGCAGTCGGGCACGGATCCGTACCATGTGGGGCAGACCCAGTCCGGATTGGTGGCCCAGAACTCAGCCCCGCGATTGAGGAGAATGCAGGCATCCTCCAGCTTCTGAAATGTCAGCTCCCGGTCAAAGCCGCACAGGAGGATGTCCACATCCGGGTCGGGCCTGTCCGTAACCGGGATGCCCGCGCTCCGGAGCTGGGCGTAAAAGGAGCGGGTGCCGAAGACATAGCACTTTTTCCCGGGGCGCTCCCTTTGCAGGGCGGCAATGGTCACGTCCACGGAGGTGAGGTAGTCGCTTCTCTCCGTCTCGATGCCCAGGCGGCGCATTTTTTCGATATATCCCTCCACGCCCCGGGAGGAATTGTTGGTGAGGAACAGATAACGCCCCCCTACTCGCCGGATGTACTGCAAAAAGGGGATCACCCCGTCGAAGAGGCGGTCATCCAGATAGATGGTGCCGTCCATATCCAGCAGAAACAGGCGTTTTTCCCGCAGCGGAGTCATGGAATCTCCCCTTATACATATAAATTCAATGATATCATAGCACAAAGCCGCCTTGCAAGCAAGCAAAACGGCTTTGGGGGGCGAAAAATTGTTGGGGAAATGGAGGCGGAGGTGCGGTGTGCGGCGGGCGATCCTTCCGGCGCTTCGCGCCGCCTCCCCTTACGCAAGGGAGGCTTTGGGGACGGGGATTACGGATTGCCACGGGGTTTTACATGGGGTGCATGGTCGGCGGGGCAAATAGTTTTATGTGTTGTCCTTATGGGCCGGGCGGCGCAGGAGCAGGGAGCGCAGGGCCTTGCCGTCCCAGGGAATGAGGGGGTAGAGATAGCCCCGGCCCGCGATGGGCTTGGTGGTGGCAACGAGCACCAGCACGCCCAAAACCCCGGCGCCGAACCCCCACCACCGCAGAGCGTAGGACAGCCCCAGCAGGGCCATGCGGCAGAGCTTGCAGGCGTAGCCCATCTCGAAGCTGTGCTGGGCGAAGTTGCTCACCGCCACGAAGGCCATATATACCAGCACCTCCGGCACCAGCCATCGGGACTGCACCGCGAAGTCTCCCAGGATCAGGGCGCCCAACATACTGAAGGAGTTACCCAGCACGTCCGGGGTATTCAGCGATGCCAGCTTCAGCACGTCGATAATCAGTTCCACCAGCAGCAGCTGCAGCACCAGCGGCACGGCGTACTCCCCCTCTACCAGCAGGAAGTCCCACGGATGGCGCAGGCCGTCCGGCTCCGTAGCCAGCAGGTACCACAGAGGCGTGATGACCACATTCAGCAGCATGACGAAAAAACGGATGATGCGCAGATAGGTGCCCACCAGGGGCGGGAAATAATAGTCGTTGATCTCCTCATTGAATCGCAGCAGAGACACCGGCAGCAGCATCACCACGGGGGTATTGTCGATGAGCAGCAGAATGTCCCCCTCCACGACGGAGGCGGTGGCCACATCCGGCCGCTCGGTATAGCGGATCTTGGGGAAGGGATTATACCACTGCTTGGGAGCGATGGCCTCGGCGATGGTCTCCTGACTCATGGACACCGACCGGACGGGCAGGTGATGCAGCTTTTCCCGCAGCTGGGCCAGGAGCTTGGCATCTGCCCGCCCCTCCATATAGCACAGGGCCACGTCGCAGTTGGACCGGCCTCCCAGGCGGATCCGCTCCAGCGTCAGGGCCGGGTCCCGGATCCTCCGGCGCAGGAGGGCGGCGTTCTCCATGATGCTCTCCACAAATCCGTCGTGGCTGCCCCGGAGAACCTTGCCGGCATCCGGCTCCTGCACCGACCGGGTGGGAAAGGACTTGGCGTCCAGGAGAATGCCGCCGGAAAAGCCGTCTATTATCAGCAGAGTCTTGCCCGCAAATACGTCCGTCACTGCCTGCATCCGATCCTGGCTGGTCTCCGCGTCGCACACGGTGATATACCGGCGCAGCAGCTCGTCCACATTGGATACATCGTCCAGGGACTTTACCGCCTGCAGCTTTTCCACGGCCCTCTCCAGGAGCAGATCCTTGGCATAGCCGTTCACCACCCACATCTTGGCCCGGCGGCCGCCTATATACAGCTCCCGGCTCACCATGTCGAAGCTGCGGCCCACACCCAGCAGGTCGTCCAGCTGCATACATTTTGTGTCAAAGGGTCGATTCATAAAGCCCCTCCGTTTGTTCATACTTCAAAAGCAGTATGCGCAAAAAAGAGCCGGGCATACACCCGGATGAAAATTTGCGGAGGAAATGCGGTGGGCGGCGGGGTGTGGGCACCCCGCCCTACGGAAGCGCAACAAGATGTGCAGAGCGCGGGCGACCGCGAAAGTCGCCCCTACGGGTACATGGCAAGAGGTGCGGCGGGTTCTTTGTCTGCGCGGTAGACGCAGGGGGCATCCCTGCTCCACCAAGGCAGCGCGGGTCCGCGTGAGCGGCCAGCGGCTGTAGGCGCAGAGACGATACGAAAG
>ERZ772883.311-NODE-311-length-54647-cov-28.361298_pt1 | contig 54647 bp, 41 predicted proteins | sample MGYA00580575_ERZ772883 | MGnify/ENA primary metagenome ERZ772883 (study PRJEB29015, sample SAMEA2737666) | human gut metagenome | biome: human gut; feature: human-associated habitat; material: faeces | place: China | collected 2012 ... | reverse complement strand
AACTATAACGGTCCTAAGGTAGCGAAATTCCTTGTCGGGTAAGTTCCGACCCGCATGAAAGGCGTAATGATTTGGGCACTGTCTCAACGAGGGGCCCGGTGAAATTGAAATACCTGTGAAGATGCAGGTTACCCGCGACTGGACAGAAAGACCCCATGGAGCTTCACTGCAGCTTGAGATTGAATCCCGGTGACATATGCACAGGATAGGTGGGAGGCGACGAAGTAATGCCTTTGGGTGTTACAGAGCCGATGTTGGGATACCACCCTTATGTTGCTGAGATTCTAACACGGAGACTAACAACCTCGTGGACCATCTCAGGCAGGCGGTTTGACTGGGGCGGTCGCCTCCTAAAATGTAACGGAGGCGCCCAAAGGTTCCCTCAGGCCGGACAGAAACCGGCCGAAGAGTGCAAAGGCAGAAGGGAGCTTGACTGCGAGACAGACAAGTCGAGCAGAGACGAAAGTCGGGCTTAGTGATCCGGTGGTACTGAGTGGAAAGGCCATCGCTCAACGGATAAAAGCTACCCTGGGGATAACAGGCTAATCTCTCCCAAGAGTTCATATCGACGGGGAGGTTTGGCACCTCGATGTCGGCTCATCACATCCTGGAGCTGGAGTAGGTTCCAAGGGTTGGGCTGTTCGCCCATTAAAGTGGTACGCGAGCTGGGTTCAAAACGTCGTGAGACAGTTTGGTTCATATCCATCGCGGGCGCAAGAAGTTTGAGGGAGGCTGCTCCTAGTACGAGAGGACCGGAGTGGACGGATCAACGGTGTACCAGTTGTCACGCCAGTGGCACGGCTGGAAAGCCGCATCCGGAAAGGATAAACGCTGAAAGCATCTAAGCGTGAAGCCCGTCCCGAGATGAGACTTCTCATCAGAAATGAGTAAGACCCCTTAAAGACGATGAGGTTGATAGGCTGTGAGTGGAAGTGGCGCGAGCCATGGAGCGACGCAGTACTAATAGGTCGAGGTCTTAGCTTAGATTTCACGAAAAGCACGACCAGAGGCGAGAGCCTTCGGAACTTCTTCTATACAGTTTTGAGAGTACAGACTCTCAAAGATTCAGTGGCGATAGCTGTGAGGATACACCCGTACCCATGCCGAACACGGTAGTTAAGCTCACAAACGCCGAAAGTACTTGGCTGGAAGCGGCCCGGGAGGATAGGAAGCTGCTGATTAACTTGAAAAAGCACTAGTCGAAAGGCTGGTGCTTTTTGCATGCTTAGCATTTATGGCACCTGTGCTGTTTTGGCTGGAATCGCCGGGAGGAACAAGCTGCTGATTAAGAAAGAAGCACTAATGAGAAATCGTTAGTGCTTTTTTGCTATGTGCGATATTTGAGGCGAGGGGCTTTTGAGGAGGAATCGGCGCTTGGCTGTATTCCCGCAGGTTGACGGCCCTTCGGGCCGAGGGTTGAGGCAGCCGCCGGGGCTTACGCCCCTGGGCTGCCAGGGTTCTGCCTGTGAACGGCTGCGCCTTACAGGCAGTTTGAGGGCCTGCCGGCCCAGGGAGTTATATAGTACCGCTCCGCTGGGGAGGTACGGCGCCTTGCGGCGCCAATATAAATGCCGCCTGTCGGCGGCGAAAACCTTTACAACCGGGCTTCGCCCGTGGGAAAACCGTACAACCGCGCCTGCGGCGCGATGGAAATGCACCCCTTCTGCCGCCTGCGGCGGCGTCTCCCACGGAGGGGGAGATTCTAGCACCGCTATGCTATGAGCTGCTTAAGTTAGCACTAAGGGAAGCAGAGAGCAGACCTCCCCCTCCGGGGGAGGTGCCGTAGGCAGAAGGGGTGCATTTCCACGAGCGTAGCGAGGTTTGCCTGTTTTCCTTTGTGGAGACCCTGCAGAGGGTCTCCAAGTCGGGCAAAGTTGGTCCTTAGCCTGCACATAAAAGGACCTCCCTATGAATTGCCCGACCGATGCCAAAGGCGCGGTTGTTTGGTTTAATCATAAGAGGCGGCCTGCATCATTTATAGGCCGCCCACCACCGCCGCCGACTGGTATTTAACAGCATTTGCCTCATAGGCTGCCTGTACCGAGATTCTTCACTTCGTTCAGAATGACGCGTAGGGCGGGAAGGGAATCCCGTAACGCTGTCTTTATACTCATCGCCGCCAAAGGCGGCGATACCACCATCCTCGGCCCGTTAGGGCCGTCGCCCCCTGAGCGCCAGCGAACACAACCCGCCGCCGCAGGCGGCCATAACCTTCAGCCCCGCAGGGGCTGGCAACCTTCCCTTCTGAACCTTTTGTACCTTTTTACATCTATTCTCTCACAGGGTATAATGGAAGCAATATTTATTTCATTCATCATTTCATGAACAGGAGGCGGGGATGGAGGTCAGGTATTGGATTTCTTCGGACCACGAGGGTCAGGAGCTTCGGCGGTTTATGAAGGGGAAGCGGGAGTTTTCTTCTGCCCTTTGGAAGCGGGTGAAGTGGAACGGGAAGGTGCTGATTAATGGGGAGGCCATTCATAATGCCCGCACTGTGCTTCATACGGGGGATGAGGTCATCCTTTCCTGGAGTGAGGAGAATGAGGTGGTGCCTTCGGATATTCCTCTTTCCATTGTGTATGAGGATGGGGATATCCTTGTGGTGGATAAGGGGCCGGGCATGATTATCCATCCCACTTCCCGGAAGGCCCATGATACACTGGTGAACGGGGTGGCCGGTTATTTTTTGAAGAATCATGAGGACGCCGGTATTCATCCGGTGTACCGGCTGGACAGGAATACCACGGGGCTGGTGGTGGTGGCGAAGTCTGCCATGGGGCAGTATGAGCTGTCGAAAAGTCACGACTGCATTTATCGGCAGTATGTGGCCCTGGTTTCCGGCAGAGTGGAGCCGGCGGAAGGGACAATAGAGGAGCCCATCGGAAGGAAGCCCGGAAGCATTGTGGAATGGATGGTGCGGCCGGACGGAAAGTGGGCGGCCACGGAGTACCGGGTGCTTGCTTCCTGCGATACGGCCAGTCTTCTCCTCATTCATTTGCGGTCGGGACGGACCCATCAGATTCGTGTTCATTTTTCCTTTCTGGGGCATCCCCTTCTGGGAGATGATTTATACGGGGGGCCCTTGGATTTGATGAAGCGGCAGGCCCTCCACGCCCTATCCGTTTCTTTCCGTCATCCCGGAAGGGGGGAAATGGTTAAGCTTTCTGCGCCTCTTCCTGCGGATATGACGGAGGTCATTCAAAAGCTTTGGGGCTCTCTCGATGTTTTGAAGGAGGTATGAAGTTGTCTTTACAGAATAAAGGAAATGTTGCATTTCTTACGTTTTCCCTTTTTGATGGTCTTCCTCTGAAGGCGGCGGTATCCTGCCGGAAGGGCGGCGTGAGCGGGCCGCCTTTTTCCAGTCTCAACATGGGGCTCCATGTGGGGGACAGGCGGGAAGATGTGCTGGAGAACAGGAAACGGTATTGCCGCGCTTTGGGCATTGACGAGGCCATGCTTATCAACTGCTCACAGGTACATGGCACGCATATAGAAATAGTGTCTGAAGAAGATCGGGGCAGGGGTGCTTTTTCCCTGGATACGGCTATCCCCGATACGGATGGTCTTATTACCGCTTCTCCGGAGGTGCCGCTCACCATGAATTATGCGGACTGCACGCCTCTTTTCTTTTATGATCCGGTGAAGAAGGTGTGCGCCCTGTCCCATGGCGGCTGGCGGGGGACTGCCGGTGATATTGCAGGGAAAACGGTATCTCTTATGGCAGAGAAATACCATTCCCGCAGGGAGGATATCTTAGGGGCCATAGGTCCGGCCATAGGCCTTCATGACTTTGAGGTGGGAGAAGAGGTTATCCTTGCCATGAAGTCACTTTTCAGCGAAGAGGAATGGCCATCTCTCTATAGAAGGAAGGAGAACGGGAAGTATCTTTTCGGCCTGGCCGAGGCGAACCGCTGCCTCATGAAGAAGGCAGGGCTTCTGGAAAATCACATCGAGGACTGCCATATTTCCACCTGGGCCGCCAATGACCTCTTTTATTCCTACCGGAAGGAAAATGGAAGGACCGGGCGCCATATGGCGGTGCTCATGATGGAGCCATGAAGGAAGAAAGAACGGCCATCGTTACCGGCGCTTCCTCCGGCCTGGGCAGGGAGTTTGCCAGGAAAATAGGAGAAATGGGCCTTGCCGATGAAATCTGGCTCATTGCAAGAAGAAAGGAAAATCTGGAAAGGCTGGCGGAAACACTTTCCGTGAAAACAAGAATCCTTCCCTTTGACCTTCTGGATGATGATTCCTTCGCTGCGCTGGATAAACTCCTTACGAAGGAGAACCCGAATATGTCTCTCCTCATCAATAATGCAGGAAGGGGGACGGCCATTTCCTTTACAAAGGAAGATATGACGGATATGAGGGACACGGTGAGGCTCAACGCAGAGGTGCCTGTGAAGCTTACCCGTCTCTGCCTGCCTTACATGAAAAGGGGCGGTGGCATTATCAACGTATGCTCTGCAGCTGCCTTCGTGCCGCTTCCGGGGCTTTCAGTGTACAGCGCATCCAAAAGTTTTCTGCTTTCCTTCAGCCGTTCCCTTGGAAGGGAGCTCAAAGGACGGAGCATTTCGGTCACCGCTCTCTGCCCCTACTGGATTGAAGACACGGAGCTCATGGAAAAGGCAGGGATTTCCACCCATCCCTTGGGGATGCTGAAGGCAGAGGATGTGGCGGAAAGGGGACTTTGGGATAACAGAAGGGGAAAGGAAATATCCATTCCCGGCGTTATGGGCAGGCTCACCCGGCTTTCGGCGGCTTTGTTTCCTCTGCCGGTGCTTCTCTTTTTTAAAAAACTGTTTCGTGCATGAAAAAACTTCGGATACCGGATGGTTCCGAAGTTTTTGATTTTAAGGAAGCACTGATTAATTCGAAGGATCGAATTTCATATGTATTTTTATCCAATGCTTTGTCATAAGCCTCCTTAAATAGCTCGCTATTCGCGTCGGCTTATTCCTCGCATTGAATAAAAATGCAAGAATGAAATTCGATAACGATTTAATCAGCGCTTCCTTAATGGAATGTATTGTTTCCAAGAATGGGATGGACGGCGGGCTTCAAACTCCGCTTTTCGATGATGTCCAGGGCTTCTTCCATGGTTACATCGCTGCGGCGGTCTTCCGTTTCATAGACCAGCATGGGAGAAGAAGCGTCCAATTCGCTTCCCGGAAGGTAGATGTATTCCCTGTTTCGGCTGTCGCCGTAAATATATCCCGCCAGCAGGCGGCTTTCTGCCAGTTTATGCATGGGGTTCCTCCAGGTCGCAGATGAAATGGGGTTTGAAATCCAGGTAGTCCGCCGAGGTAAGGTGCAGTTTGATGCCGCAGAGTTCTTCCGGCAGGTTGGTGAAATTGGAGGCGCCATGGATGTGGCCGTAAATGCAGTCGGTCACATGATGGGACTTCATGATTTCTATCATGTGCGATGGATTTCTTGCCTCGTCAAAGGGGGGATAATGGAGTACCGCCATAATGCGGGGGGCTCCGGTCTTTTCCGCCAGCACAAGGGACCGCTCCAGGCGGCCTTCTTCTCTGGCAATGATGGGTTTGTCCGCTTCTGTGAGCTTGGGGGAGGTTTCCGATATCCAGCCCCTGGTGCCGGCCAGAGCCACGCCTCCGGTTTCAATGGTGGAGTTGTGCAGGAATTCCAGCATACCGTCGGTCATTCTTGTCATTTTGGTTACCGTGTCCCACCAGTAGTCATGGTTTCCGCGGACCACAATCTTCCGTCCCGGAAGGCGGCCCAGCATTTTCAAATCAGCAATGGCGTCGTCCATGTTCATGGCCCAGGACAAATCTCCTGCCATAATGACCGTATCCTCTTCATGGATGGTTTCCATCCATGAAGCAATGATTTTTTCCCGGTGGTTCTTCCAATGGGCGCCGAAAATGTCCATGGGCTTCGTAGGCGGGTCGCCGGACAGGTGGAAATCGCTGAAAGCGTATAATTTCATAAAGTCTGTTACTCTCCGAAGTATTTGGCCGATGCCAGTGTTTCCATCATCCGCTTCTTGCTGTCACTGTCCATGACATGGGTAATGCGGTAGCCCATGTACAGGGGGCTGGCGGTGTAGCGGGGGAATATTTTGGCATGGATATGTTTAAAGTAATGATAAAAGAAGATGTTGTAGCTGGTGCAGGGCAGGGGGAAATCATGAAGCACGAAACGGGCCAGGGTCTGGATGGTGTCGGCAAACCGGTCCGGTGAAGCGTCCTTCTTCAATGTCACATTCAGTTCCCCCATGCAGCTTAAGGGGTAGTCGGAAATGGAGGCATAGCAGTCCTCATCTTCGTGAACCAGGGGGCCCAGGAAATTTTCGCCCAGGATATTGTCCCGATAGTCATAATTTTCCAGCCCAATAATCTGGGAATGGGGATGGCGCTGGGAGCCGCCGGAGCTGGGGCCGTAGTTTCTGAAATAAAGGACCGACTTGAACCGTTTGTCCCCTTCCAGCTTCAGCCAGTGGGAAAGGCCGAAGGAAATAACCTCATGGAGCTTTTCCGGTCCGTAGGTGGAGAGCTCTCCATTGTGGTCCGATGTTTCCACAATCACCGTGGGCCAGGTCTTTTCAAACACAGGAAACTTATTCATGAGCCAGATGATGTCGCCCTGCTTTTCCAGAATGCCTGTGAGCTTTTCCGGATGACAGAAGGGACAGATTTTCTGGGTGCCGGAATGGGGCTTCCGGCTGCCGATTGCCAGGTTGAACGTTATAGGTGTATTCATAGCTGTATCCTCATCTTTCCTTTTTCATTATAGCACAGTGGAGGGAAGAGATAGATTCACCTTCCTGTAAAAGGCAGGTAAAAAAGGAGTATGCTTCCGGCGGCAATTTTTCTGCTTGACAAAGGAAGCAGAATCGGCTAATATATTGTCATAGCATTCCTTTAACGAAATAAAGTAATAAAGAGAGGTAAAGATTATGAAGCTGAAAAAAATTGTCATTGCAGGGGTTCTGGCACTGGGTGCCGCAGGTCTCTTGGCAGGCTGCGGCGGGGACAACAAAGCAGGGAGCGCTGCTAAATCAGCTGCTGCCGGTGCAAAGCCCACAAAGATTATAGCCGGTATGGATGATACCTTTGCTCCCATGGGTTTCCGGGACGACAGCGGTAAAATTGTAGGCTTTGATATTGATATGGCAGATGCCATTTCCAAGGAAATCGGCGTACCCATCGAATTCAAACCTATCGACTGGGCATCCAAGGAAACAGAACTGAACTCCGGCCGCATCGACTGCATCTGGAACGGTTTCACCATGACACCGGAAAGACAGAAGAAACTGGCCTTCACCAAGCCTTACATGGACAATATCCAGGAATTCGTGGTGCTGAAGGACTCTCCCGTCCAGAGCATGGCTGATCTGAAGGGAAAGAAGATTACCATTCAGGAAGCATCCACCGCTGAAACCGCACTGAACCGGGATCCCCAGCTGAAGGCAGCCTTTGCTGAAGTGAAAGCCTATCCGGACCTTACCGCCTGCTTCATGGACCTGGAAAGCGGCCGCTGCGATGCAGTGCTCTCCGATACGGTGCTGAATGAATACTACATGACCAAGAAGCCCGACACCTTCCGCGAACTGCCGGACCAGGTATCCAAAGATACCTTCGCCATCGGCATCAAGAAGGATAACCAGGCACTGGTGGACCTCCTGAACCAGGGCATTGACAAGGTCATTGCCAACGGGGAAGCTGCCAAGATTTCCCAGAAATGGTTCGGCAAGGATGTAGTGCTGAAATAAGATTTCCTTTTCCTGCCCGGCAGGTGGGAATCAAGAATCACCGGAGCAGGTTATTCTCCGGTGATTTCTTTTTTCTGTAAAATTCTATTTCTCTGTCTTGTTAAATGAATGAAGGCAGTGTATGATATTCATGCATGCATAAAAAGTCTTTGCCTTTCGATTTTTCTAAGGAGTTACTGATGGATTATATCATTCACATTCTGCCCAACATGTTTGCAGGGCTGGGCGTTTCAGCCAAAATCTTCATATTGACCTTCGTGCTGGCCCTGCCTATCGGTATCCTGCTGGCCATGGTCCGTATTTCCCATGTGGCGGTATTCAGGAAACTGGCGGCCGTTTACATTTACGTCATGCGAGGAACGCCCCTCATGCTGCAGATTATGTTCATTTACTACGGCCTGCCCCTTATGCTTCATGTGCAGGTCAGCGATTTTCCGGCGGCCATCCTGGCCTTTGTAGCCAACTACGCTGCCTACTTTGCGGAAATCTTCAGAGGCGGCATCCAGTCCATCAGCAAGGGACAGTATGAAGGGGCCAAGGTGCTGGGCTTCAGCTACCGGCAGACCATGTGGCACATCATCCTTCCCCAGGTGGTGAAGCGGGTCATCCCGCCTCTTGGCAATGAAACCATTACCCTTCTGAAAGATACCTCCCTGGTATACATCCTGGCCATGAACGACCTCATGCGCGTGACCCGCGCCTTCGTACAGCGTGACTTCGACACCACCCCCTTCCTGGTGGCCGCCGTATTCTATCTGGTGTGCACCGCCGTGCTTACCAGAATCCTGGCATATGTGGAAAAACGGTATGCCGTATATGAAGAATGAGGAGGCGGCAAATGAGCTTTATTGAAATGAAAAATATCCGGAAGGATTTCGGAAAGCAGACCATCCTTCATAACGTGAATATGACCCTGGAAAAGGGCGAAGTCCTTTCCATCATCGGCCCCTCCGGCGCCGGCAAGAGTACGCTGCTCCGCTGCCTGATTCATCTGGAAACCATCCAGGGCGGCTCCATCCTGGTGGACGGAGACTACCTGGCGGAAGAAAAGAACGGCGCCATGGTGTATGCCGATGAAGCAAAGCAGAAAAAAATCCTCGGCAAAATGGGCATGGTCTTCCAGTCCTTCAACCTTTTCCCCCACATGACGGTACTTGATAACATTATGGCGGCGCCTATTTACGTGAAGGGCATGAAAAAGGAAGAAATCCGTCCTCTGGCAGGGGAACTCCTCAGCAAGGTGGGCCTTCTGAACAAGAAGGACGTTTACCCGGGAAGCCTTTCCGGCGGGCAGAAACAGCGTGTGGCCATTGCCAGAGCCCTGGCCATGAACCCGGACATCATGCTCTTTGATGAACCTACCTCGGCTTTGGATCCGGAACTGACGGGAGAAGTGCTGAAGACCATCCAGCAGCTGGCAGACGAAAACATGACCATGGCCATTGTGACCCATGAAATGGCCTTCGCCAAATCCGTTTCCGACCGCATCCTTTTCATGGTGGACGGAAAGGTGGAGGAAGAAGGTACCAGCGAAGAGGTATTCGACCATCCGAAGAACGAACGCACCCGGGCTTTCCTGAAATCCATCCTGCGGGCCTGAAATCATCCATTAAAAAAGACTGCCCTTTCGCAGTCTTTTTTTGATGGATGATTTTCAAAGTCCCAGGGCCACGCCGGCGGCTGCGGAGATGGCGATATAAATGATGGGGTGCCAGCGGAATTTCACAAGGGCCCCGTAGATGAGAAGGGCCAGGATGAGGGAGGGCCAGCGGATGAGGGAAGCGGCGCTGCCGGTTTCCGTAAATAAGGGCAGGTTCAAAAGGGAAATCTTTGCCACCCCCAGTCCGGCGGCTGCAATGAGGGCGGTGGAGGCAGGGCGGAGACCGTAGAAAATGCGTCCCATGATTTCCGATTCCTTGAATTTCTTCAGAATGGAATAAACGATGGAAATGACGATGATAGCCGGCGCCGTGAGGGACAGGGTGGTATAAATGCCGCCGGGAATGCCCAGGGCCTGGAAGCCGGCGTAGGTGGCCATATTGACACCCAAAGGACCGGGGGTGGATTCGGAAATGGCAATCATGTTGGCAATGTCTTCCGCCGTGAACCAGCCGGTACGCTGGGAAATGTCATAGAGGAAGGGAAGGGTGGCGAGACCGCCGCCTACGGCAAAGAGGCCTGCCTTGAAAAATTCCCAGAACATCTGGAGCCATATCATCTGGAAGCACCTTCTTTCTTTGCTTTCTTAACGGAGGGCATGAGGAAGAAGCCTGCAATGCCTGCGGCGATGACAGAAAATACGGGGGACACGGGAGCGAAGAGGGAAATCAGGAGAATGGCAAGGAAAATGAAGAGGGTCCTTTTATCCTTCACCGATTTCCTGCCCAGCTTGATGACCGCATCCAGGATGAGGATGCATACGCAGGCCCGGATGCCCGTAAATGCATGGGCCACATAGGGATTTTCTTCAAACTGGGTGAGGAACATGGCAATGACGGTGATAATAATCATGGAAGGGGTGATGACGCCGATGGTGGCGAAAATGCCGCCCCAGAAGCCTTTGAGCTTGAGACCGATGAAGGTGGCCACGTTCACCGCAATCATGCCCGGTGTCACCTGGCCCAGGGCATAGTAGTCCATGAGCTCCTCCTCCGTGGCCCAGTGATGGTTGTCCACCACCTCCCGCTGGAGAATGGGAAGCATGGCGTAGCCGCCGCCGAAGGTGACAGCCCCCATTTTTGCAAAAATCAGAAACAGCTGTAATAGTAATTTCATCCTGTCCATCCTTTCCTGCCGGCTATACCATAAACTTTAGTGTGTACAATTCAACCGGGCTCGAAATCAAATATTGCATATTTAATGGAATACATGTATCATAGCAGGTATGAAGGCATATGAAAAATATTGATTTCATCAAAAACCATATGGAGAAGATATAGATGGACCTAAAACAGCTCAGATACTTTAAAACCATTATAGAAGAGGGCACCATTACCGGTGCCGCCAGGAAGCTCCATATTTCCCAGCCGCCCCTCTCCAGCCAGATGCACCTTCTGGAAAAGGAATTGGGCACTACCCTTTTTGAAAGAGGGGCCCGGCAGGTGGTGCCTACGGAGGCGGGAAGCCGGCTGTACCGGTATGCAGTGGAAATGCTTGACCTGGAAACGGCGGCCCGGGAGGAAATCGGCACGCTGAAGACAGGGCACCAGGGCATCCTTCGTCTGGGTATGGTGTCCTCCGGCGGCCATGGAGAGCTTTACCGGCTTCTTCGGGAATACAGGGACTGCTATCCCCATATCCAAATTAAGGTGTACGAAGGGAACAGCTATGAGCTCTTAGAACAGCTCCGGAAGGGGAAGGTGGATGTATCCCTCCTGCGCTCTCCCTTTTCCCTCTACGGTCTGGACCTTATCTCCCTGGGAAAGTCCGCCATGGCCGTAGGCGTTTCTAAAAAGGCCTTTCCCTCCTTTCGGGGAGGAAGTCTTCATCTTGGGGATTTGGGGGACATGCCCCTCATCCTTTACAGGCGGTGGGAGAAAATCATACTGGAGGAGTGCGGGAAAGAAAAGTACCGCCCCGATGTGTACTGCGTGGCCGACGATGCCAGAACCTGCAGGGAATGGGCGGAGGAAGGACTGGGGGCGGCGGTGGCGCCGGTGACGGTGCTTGAAAAAAGCAGGGACCTTACTTTGGGGATGCTTTCTGAAGAGTCCCTGTTGTCGAATCTGTACCTGGCCCGGCGGAAGGGGGAAATCCATGCTCAGAGCGCCCTCCTTTTCTTCCGACTGGCGGAAAGCTTATCGGAAAATGGTATTTCATAAAGAAAACCGGCGGAAAAACCGCCTTTTCCCATAATCTTTATCGAAAAATTTGTTTTTTTAAAGGCTTTATGCTAAAATATAACTTGCGATTTATCGTGCATGAAAAGGACCAAAAAAGGTATCATTTGTCGGTAAGCCGACTTAAGGAGGAATATTTTTTATGAACGTAAAAGTAGAGGCACTGGATCAGCACAAGGTTTCTGTAGGCATCGAACTGCCGGCTGAAGTTGTACAGAAAGGATTCAAGAGAGCGGTATCCCGCATTGCCAACCAGGTAAGAATCCCCGGTTTCCGTAAGGGCAAGGCAAGCCGCAAAATTCTGGAAATGCATTTCGGCAAGGAAGCCATTGAAGCAGAAGCCAAGGACATTGTCATCAACGAAGCCGTAGACGCAGCACTCCGTCAGGAAAAGCTGATTCCCGTCACCGCTCCCGATGTGAAGGAAGACAAATTCTCCGAAGCAGAAGGTGCCGCTTTCACCGCTACTTTCGTAAAACGTCCGGAAGTGGAACTGGGCGAATACAAAGGCCTGGAAGCTGAAAAGGCATCCCCCGAAATCACCGATGACCAGGTGATGGCACAGCTCAAAGGCGCTGCTGAACAGAACGCAAGACTGGAAAAGGCAGAAGAAGGCACAGAACTGAAGAAGGGCGACTTCGCAGTTATCGATTTCAAAGGCACCATTGACGGAAAGCCCTTTGAAGGCGGCGAAGGCAAGACCTATCCTCTGGAAATCGGTTCCCAGAGCTTTATCCCCGGCTTCGAAGACCAGCTGGAAGGTCATAAGGCCGGCGACGATGTAACCGTTAAAGTAACCTTCCCGGAAAACTACTTTGTAGACGCATTGAAGGGCAAGGAAGCAGAATTTGAAGTCCATATCAGCGACGTAAAGCGCAAGCAGCTTCCTGAACTGAACGATGATTTCGCTAAATCCATCAGCCAGTTTGAAACCATGGATGAACTGAAGGCTGCTGTTAAACAGCAGATGCAGCTGCAGGCATTCCAGCAGGCAGAAGAAGCTTACCATGAAGCTCTCGTTAACCAGGCTGTAGCCAATGCCAAGGTTGATATCCCCCAGGAAATGGTGGAACAGCGCATTGACGAAATCGTGGACGAAATGAAACTGAACATGGAATCCAGAAACACCACCATGGAAGAATACCTGAAGAACATCGGCCAGACCATGGAACAGCTCCGCAAGAACTATGAAAAGATGGCTGCTGAACAGGTACGTCAGGGACTGGTTCTGGAAACCATTGCTGACAAGGAAAATCTCACCGTAACCAACGAAGATCTCTCCATGGAAATCTACAGCATGGCTCATCAGTTCAATGCTGACCCCAACGATGTCATGAAGATTATCAAAGACGAAAACCGCGTAGGCATGCTGGTCAATTCCGTACTCCGCAAGAAGGCAGCCGCTTTCATCTACGGCGCAGCCAAGAAGGCTGAAGCTGACAAGAAGGAAGCAGAAGAAGCCAAGGCTGAAGACAAAGCGGAAGAAGCTCCCAAGGCTGAAGAAGCTCCGAAAGCGGAAGAAAAGAAAGACAACTTTGAATCCATGACAGTAAAGGACCTGAAAGCCTATGCCGCAGAAAAAGGCATTGCCCTGGAATCCAAAGCTAAAAAAGCTGAAATCATTGAAACCATCCGTCAGGCAGAATCCAAATAATCTGCCTTCACGGCTGCTTATGAAGCACTGAATGGAATATCAGGAAACTGATTGTTTGTAAAAAGAGACGCGGGGTGAACCGGCGTCTCTTTCGACCATATGGAAAAAAACGGAATTTCATGGAGAAATTCCTGTATCCAAGAAAGAAAGGTGTGACCACTATGGCATATGTACCCATCGTAGTTGAGCAGACAGCACAGGGAGAAAGGTCCTATGACATTTACTCCCGCCTTCTGAAGGACCGCATCATATTCCTGGACGGCCAGATTGAAGACCACATGGCCAATGTCATCATTGCCCAGCTCCTCTTCCTGGAAGCAGAAGATCCGTCCAAGGATATCCATCTTTACATCAACAGCCCCGGCGGCGTGGTAACCGCAGGGCTGGCCATTTACGATACCATGCAGTATATCCGCCCCGATGTATCTACCATCTGCATCGGCTCCTGCGCCAGCATGGCAGCGGTGCTTTTGACCGCCGGCGCCGCAGGCAAGCGCTATGCACTGCCCCATTCCAACATCATGATCCACCAGCCCCTGGGCGGCGTACAGGGACAGGCTACGGAAATCGAAATCCATGCCCGTGAAATCCTGCGCCTTCGGGAAGAACTGAACGGCATCCTTTCCAAACACAGCGGACAGCCGCTGGAAACCATTGCCAGGGACACGGAAAGAGACAATTTCATGACCGCCGAAATGGCAAAGAACTATGGCCTCATCGACCAGATCCTGACCCGCAATGATTTGCAGAAAATGACTGCCAAATAAAGGAGGTTTCCATTGAACAGGAAAAATGAAGGAACTCCGGTCTGCAGCTTCTGCGGCCGCTCCGGGGATGAAGTGGAAAAACTGATTGCCGGCCCCGGCGTCTATATCTGCAACGAATGCATCGAAGTGTGCTCCAATATCCTCCGGGAAGAGCTGAAGGCAGACAAGAAAAAGGCAGCGCCCCATTTCAAGCTGCCTACGCCGGAAGAAATCAAGAAATACATGGACCAGTATGTCATCGAACAGGACGATGCGAAAATGGCACTGGCCGTGGCTGTGTACAACCACTATAAGCGCATTGAACACGAAGGGGAAGACGATGATGTGGAGCTGCAGAAATCCAACATCATCATGCTGGGGCCCACCGGCAGCGGCAAGACACTCCTTGCCCAGACCCTGGCCCGTTTCCTGGATGTGCCCTTTGCCATCTCCGACGCCACCACCCTTACGGAAGCCGGCTATGTAGGGGAAGACGTGGAAAACATTCTCCTCCGCCTCATCCAGGCGGCGGACTACGATATCGACAAGGCGGAACGGGGCATTGTCTATATCGATGAAATCGATAAAATCGCAAGGAAATCGGAAAACCCCTCCATCACCAGGGACGTATCCGGCGAAGGGGTGCAGCAGGCCCTGCTGAAGATTCTGGAAGGCACCGTGGCCAGCGTACCGCCCCAGGGCGGCAGGAAGCATCCGAACCAGGAAATGATCCAGATCGACACCACCAATATCCTCTTCATCTGCGGCGGCGCCTTTGCAGGCATTGACAAGGTCATTGACCGCCGTCTCACCAAGAGCGTCATGGGATTCGGTGCGGATATCGAGAAGAAGGATGAAAAAGACATGGCAGAGCTCCTGCAGCAGGTGCAGCCGGAGGATCTCCTGAAATTCGGCCTGATTCCTGAATTTATCGGCCGTCTCCCGGTGATTGTACCTCTCCATCCTTTGAATGAAGAGGCCCTTGTGAAGATTCTCACGGAACCGAAGAACGCCCTTGTCCGTCAGTACCAGAAACTCCTGGCCATGGACCATGTGGAACTGGAATTTGACGACGGCGCCATCCACGCCATTGCCCGTCAGGCCATCGAAAGAAATACGGGGGCCCGGGGACTTCGTGCCATCATTGAAAAAATCATGCAGCACGTCATGTATGAAATCCCCAGCATGAAGGACGTGGTGAAGTGCACGGTGACGGAAGAAGTGGTGAAGAACCACTCCGAACCCATCCTCACGAGGAAGGACAGCTGATTCGATTCTGCATACAGGAAAGCATCCTGCATTTCCAGAAAGCCGGAGCCCATAGCTCCGGCTTTTGTGACCTCTGTGAGGGTTTTGCATAAAAGAGATTAAGGATTTTAATAAAATAAGGAATTCATACTCTTCCATGTGTTACAATAAACTGGGGAAGCTGTGCGACAGCAGAACTTTCCCGGTATGGAGGAATCATATATGAGTGAAAACACAAAAGAAAACAATGGACTCACCCTGCCGCTGGTACCGTTGAGGGACATTGTGGTTTACCCGAAAATGACGGTAAACCTTGATATAGGCAGGAAAGATTCGGCCGATGCCGTGCGCCTGGCCAGCAGGGGCGACCGCTACATCGTGACAGCCCTGGAAAGACAGGGCGCTGACTCGCCGGATGATGTGTACCTGACCGGTACGGTGGTGAAAATCAGCCAGATGCTCCAGCTCCCCGGCGGACTGGTGCGGGTGCTGGCAGAAGGGGTTTCCCGGGTGAAAATCCTTTCTTACGAAAGGGACAGCCGCTGCCTCATGGCAGAGGTGGATGACCTGGAAGACATTATGCCGGACGACGAACTGAAGGCGGAAGCCTACAGAAGAACCATCCTGAAGGCCTTCTTCGAATGGCTCCGCAGCACCAAGCAGGGCCTTCCCGACGAACAGATGGACCAGCTCAAGCAGATTACGGACCCCGGCGAAACGGCGGATTTCCTTTCCGCCCAGCTTATCCTTTCTCCAAGGCAGCGCCAGGACGTGCTGGAGGAAATCAACGTCATGGAAAGGCTCCGTCTGGTTCACCGCCTGCTGGACCAGGAAATCCAGATTGGACGGCTGGAAGCGGAAATCAATGGCGACGTCCGCGCTAAAATGGACAAGGAGCAACAGGACTACTACCTGCGCCAGAAAATCAAGTCCATCCATGACCGCCTGGGTGATACGGTGAGCCAGGAAAAGGAAGCGGACGACTACCGGAAGAAACTCAAGGAATCCGGCATTCCTGAAGAATTCAAGGCAAAAATCGGGAAGGAAATCGACCACTTGGCTGCCATGCCGCCGATGATGGCGGAAACTGCGGTGGCCAGAAACTATCTGGACTGGATTTTCAGCCTTCCCTGGGATACGGAAAGCCAGGACAAGCTGGACTTGAAGGAAGCAAAGAAAGTACTGGACCATGACCATTACGGCCTTTCCAAAATCAAGGAAAGAATCCTGGAATACCTGGCAGTCCGCGTGCTGGCACCGGATGCAAAGGCTCCCATTATCTGCTTCGTCGGACCGCCAGGCGTAGGCAAGACCTCCCTGGCCCAGTCCATTGCCAACGCCATGGGACGGAAATTTGCCCGCATTTCCCTGGGCGGCATCCATGATGAAGCGGAAATCCGCGGTCACCGCCGCACCTACATCGGCGCCATGCCGGGCCGGTTCATCGAAGCCATCGGACAGGCAAAGACAAAGAATCCCCTTATTCTGCTGGATGAAATCGACAAGGTAGGTGCTGACTTCCGGGGCGACCCCGCATCGGCCCTGCTGGAAGCGCTGGATCCGGAGCAGAACAGGGCTTTCCATGATAATTACATCGACATTCCCTTCGATTTATCCAAAGTGTTCTTCCTGGCCACCGCCAACACGGTGTCCACTATCCCGCCGGCCCTTCTTGACCGTATGGAACTCATCGAGCTCACCGGCTACACGGAAGAGGAAAAGGTGAAGATTGCCAAACAGTACCTCATTCCCCGGCAGATGAAGAGAAACGGCCTCAAGGCAAAGGACATCCGTTTCACGGACCTTCTCATCCGCCGTGTCATCGAAGGCTACACCAGGGAAGCGGGAGTCCGGGAACTGGAAAGGACCATCGGCTCCCTCTGCCGCAAGGTGGGAAAGAAAATCGTGCTTGAAGATGACAGCCTTCCTGCCCTGAATTCCAAAACACTGGAAAAATACCTGGGCCCTGTGAAATTCATGCCCATGGCGGAAGAACATCCCGATGCCGTAGGCAGGGTGAACGGCCTGGCCTGGACCATGGCAGGCGGCGAAGTACTGGATACGGAAGCAGTCACCATCAAGGGTAAGGGAAACCTCATCCTCACGGGACAGCTGGGAGATGTGATGAAGGAATCGGCGGAAACGGCCTATACCTACATCCGCAGCCGTGCCAAGGAGCTGGGCCTTAAGGACGATTTCTATGAAACCCTGGATACCCATATCCACCTGCCGGAAGGGGCAGTGCCCAAGGACGGTCCCTCCGCCGGCGTCACCATGGCCACCGCCATGGCCTCCGCCTATACCGGAAGAAAGGTGAGAGGCGACACCGCCATGACCGGGGAAATCACCTTAACCGGCGAAGTCCTTCCCATCGGCGGCGTGAAGGAAAAGGTGCTGGCGGCCAACCAGTTCGGCATCAAACAGATTCTCCTTCCTGAAAAGAATAAGCGGGATTTGGAAGAACTGCCGGCTTCGGTGCGGGAAAAGCTCCATTTCGTATATGTGAAGAATGTGGATGACGTACTCAGCCACGCCCTGGTGAAATAAGGAAGCGCTGATTGAATGGTTATCGGATTTTATTCCTGCATTTTGATTCAATGGGAGTCATCAGTCGACGCAAACAGCGAGCTATTGCTATTTAAGGAGATTTATGACGAAACCTTGGATAAAAATGCAGATGAAATTGGATTCAGCGATTTAATCGGTGCTTTCGTAACACATAAGATCCGGATACCCCGGCAGTAAGGAGGCAAGCCCTTGTCAGAAATCAAAAAAATGGATGAATTTCATATATTTTCTTCCGCCTACGTCCGCGCTGCAGTGAATCGCAGCCAGTATGTGAATGACGGCAGGAAAGAAATCGCCTTCATCGGACGGTCCAATGTGGGAAAATCATCCCTCATCAACTCCCTCTGCGGCAGGAAGAAACTGGCCTTTGTGAGCAGGGAGCCAGGAAAGACCAGAACCATCAACTACTACGCCATCCAGTCCAGAAGGATGGAGGAGGAAGAAGAAGTGCGGCAGGACTGGTATCTGGTGGACCTGCCGGGGTACGGATTTGCCAAGACAAGCCAGCAGAACAAGGACAGCTGGTCCGCCTTCATTGCAGACTACCTGGAACATTCTCCCACCCTTCAGATGATTGGTCTTTTGATTGACCTCCGCCATCCCGGCCTTCCCATCGACATGAAAGCCTACGAATGGCTCCGCTCCATTGCCCCTTCCCTCCAGATTATCGGCACCAAAGGGGATAAGCTGAAACGGAATGAACTGGTGAAGAATAAAAAGCTTCTGGAAAAATATTTTCCCGGAGATTATCCGCCCATTGCCTACTCCGCCTTAACCGGCGAAGGCAGGGATGACCTCCTGAAAGTCATTGAAGGAAAGATATGTGACTAGCATGAAAAAGACCCTTTTCCTCACAGCCCTTCTGGCGGCTGCGTCCATTACCGGCTTTGCCTACAACCTGTACGCGCCGAACTCCTTCGACCCGGTGAGTCCCAAATCCTGGGATTACCGGACCGTGGAAACCCTATGCCGGGAAGGGAAAGCCCCTTCCTATACCTCCGATTTCTTCAGCCGCGGCAGTATTACCCGCTATGAGCTGGCCAGCGTCATCAAGGATATGCTGGAACACCATGATGTAAAGGACAAAGACCATGAAAGCCTCATGAAGCTCAAGAAGGAATACGCCAGGGAACTGGAAGCCCTGGGGTACAAGGAAGAAAAGAAAATCCCCGAAGGCAGACCGATGCTGGAAATGGGCGGCGATGGAAGAATCCGCTATAACAGTGACGGCGATGCTGATGGAAGAGTCCGTGTCAACACTGTCTGGCACATCGGCGATGACACCACCGTCAATGCCGGAGGAACGAAGAATGTAGACTGAAAAAACGGGATACCCTGGAAATCCATGGTATCCCGTTTTTTTATGCTTCCTAGGGAAGCACTGATTAATTCGCAGAATCGAATTTCATATGTATTTTTATCCAATGCTGCGTCATAAGTCTCCTTAAATAGCTCGCTATTCGCGTCGACTTATTCCTTGCATTGGATAAAAATCCAAGAATGAAATCCGATAACGATTTAATCAGCGCTTCCCTAGTACACCGCCAGGTACCAAAGTATAAGCACAGCAAGGAGCACCAGGTTGTACAGGGAAAAGAGGGTCAGGTACTCCTTCTTTCCGGCGGAGGGGATATTGGCGTAGGCCTTGAAGGAAATGAGGCTGGCCATGGAGGCGATGAGGGTGCCCAGGCCGCCGATGTCCACGCCAAGGAGGAGGGGCGCTGCATTGTCCGTATAGGAAGAAAGCATGACTGTGGCTGGTACGTTGCTGATGAACTGGGAGAGGAGAAGGGATACCCAGAATTCGCGGCCCGTGAGGGCTTCCCGGGCCCCGGTGCTGATGACATCCATGCGCCCCAGATTTCCTACGGCCATAAAAAGAAGGGCGAAGAGGAGGAGCAGCTTATAATCCACATGGAAGAAGACGCCCCGGTCCAGAAGAATCATGGCCGGCACCACCGCCGCCATCACCAGGGGCAGCGGGACGAGACGGAGAACGTGAAGAATGCACAGGAGAAGAAGGAAAAGAAGGAGCAGCGATTTCTTCTTTGGCACCACCATTTCCATGGGAGGCAGGGCGGGAGCCCTGTCCTTTGGAAAAAGGCATCCTGCCAGGTAGATGAGGACGCCGCTGATAAGGACCACCGGCGCCGTAATGGAAAGAAAGGCAGGAAGGGACAGGTGGTAGAAATCGTAAATGAATAGATTCTGCGGATTTCCTATGGGCGTAAGGGTGCTGCCCATATTGGCGGCTATGGTTTCCAGGGTGATCAAAGGAATCAGGAGCGAGCGCTCGCGGATTTCGATGAAGATGGAAATGGAAAAGGGAACGAAAATGATGAGGGATATGTCATTGGTTATGACCATGGAAGAGAAAAAGCAGGCGAATATGAAAAAGCGGGCCATTTTACGCACCGTCGTTTTCCCTGCAAAGAAATAAAGGCAGAGAGCCCGGGGGATGCCCCATTTCCCGATTTCCGCGGTAATAGTCATGAGGCAGAAAAGGATGCCCAGAAGGTTCCAGTTGATGCTTTCCAGAAGGCGGGAAGGGGAAAAGGGAACGAAGAGCCCTGTGAAAAGGGCAAAAAGGGCGGCCAGCAGCAGGTCCGCATATTTGGTTATCATGAAAAACCTCCAATGCAATAGGATGTCTCTGTCATTATAACGGAAAGTGGGCTGGTGAACCAGGGGAGCACTGATTCATTCGCAGAATCGAATTTCATATGTATTTTTATCCAATGCCGCGTCATCAGTCTCCTTAAATAGCTCGGGGAGTGAGCTGGGATGATACAGCTGTCCGCTGTTGGCTGTCCGCTTACCGCTGTCCGCCGATTTCAGACTGTATTCCCAAGAGCAAGAGGGACGGCAGACATCAGACATCAGACTATCAGACGCCTCTTTCCCGCCGATTGATATTTATCGGCAGATGAGTCACTGGCGGCGTTCACCGAGATTCTTCGCTTCGCTCAGAATGACTTGCTCGGCGGGAAGGCAGAAGCGTAACGTGGACTATAAAACTCATCGCCGCCAAAGGCGGCGATACCACACCCTCGGCCCCATGGGCCGTCAATCCCAGGAACCTTAAGAACCTTCGGGGACGAAGTCCCCGTCCACCTTCCACCTCTGAACTCTTTGCACCTTTTGAACCTTTTTCACAACCCTTCTACACAACCCGCCGCCGACAGGCGGCCACAACCTGCGCCCTTTGGGCGCCCCCAGAACCCGGCCCGCCGCAGGCGGGCCATTCTCCCCTTTCTTTTTCATCACCCATGCATTATAATAAAGTCGTCAATTTCACAGGAAAATGGGCAACGAAGCCTGCGGCGCTGTTTTGCTGCGGGCTTTTTGGCTGAATTGCTTTATTTTTCCGGTTTCAAGGAGGCTTTTTATGTTCAGTTTAGCAGCACCCCATGCCAAGGGTAAAAGTGCAGAAGACAATATTTTTGCAGCCAACAACAGGGCCATTGCCCTGGCTGAGAAAATCGGCAATGATAAGGTGGTCAACGGTACGGTCGGTTCCATTCTGGATGAAGATGGAAATCTGGTGGTGCTGGATGTGGTGAAGGAAGCGCTGAAGGAGCTTTCTCCGAAAGAAATCTGTGCCTATGCGCCTATCCAGGGGTATCGGAAGTTCCTGGATGACTGCATTGACCAGTGTTTCGGCGAGTCCCGTCCTGAAGGCTATGTGGATGCCTGCTCCACACCCGGCGGCACCGGCGTGCTCCACCATGTGGTTCACAATTATTCAGAACCGGGGGACGAAGTGCTCATTACGGACTGGCACTGGGGCGCCTATGACAGCCTCATCGACGATAACAACCGCAGGGTGAGGAGTTTTTCTTTCCTCACCGAAGAAGGCCATTTCAATGGTCCCGCCTTTAAGGAAGCAGTGAAGGATATCCTGAAGAAGCAGGACAACATCGTCATCATCTTGAACGGCATTGCCAACAACCCCACGGGATACTGCATGTCCGTGGCTGAATGGCAGGAAGCGGTGGATGTGCTGAAGGATGCCGTGGCCGATGGAAAGAAAAATGCCATCCTGGTTCCTGATGTGGCTTATTTGGACTACAGCGGCGAAAAGCAGGAATGCCGGAAGTTCTTCAAGGTTTTTGGCGGCCTTCCGAAGAATATCCTGGTTGTCTGCGCCTACACCCTGTCCAAGGGCTTCACCATGTACGGCCAGCGCATGGGCGCCATGATCGGTATTTCCTCCGACAAAGATGTGATTAAGGAATTCGTGGATATCAACCAGTACAGCAGCCGTGCCACCTGGTCCAACTGCAACAGCGCCGCCCAGAATGCCATGATTCATATCTGTGAAAATCCGGAGAAAATCAAGCAGCTCGATGAAGAAAGGGCCCGCTATTTCAAGCTGATCCAGGAAAGAGCAGCCATCTTCATGAAGGAAGCAAAGGAAGAGGGCGTGAAATTCGTCCCCTATATTTCCGGCTTCTTCATCACCATTCCCGTCACCCATTCCCAGGCGGTGTGCGATGACCTGGAAAAACAGAATGTATTCCTGGTACCTTTGAAGAAGGGCATCCGCCTGGCAGTATGCTCCGTATCCAAGGCCAAGATGGAAGGCCTGGCCCACAAGCTGGCGCTGGCCATCAAAGCGGCAGGGGCAGAGCAGTAACAGGAAATTGAGTTGAAAGGGAAGGGCCGGTTTCATTTCTGCAAAATCAGACTTAATGAATCGGTTTCCCATCAAAGGCCGGCCATGAATGATTCATCATGACCGGCCATTTCATAAGAAGGGAGAGAGGAATATGGAAAACTTATTTGCTGCGCTGAACGCGGTATTGAGCTTCGTCACTCCGGTTTCCGACTTTTTCTGGGATTTCCCGAAAATGTTCGGTTTCTGGAAGAATATTCCTGTATTGGGGTCTTTCTCACTGGCCATCATCGTGCTGGTGGGTTCCGGCATTTATTTTACCATCCGCCTTGGATTCATCCAGGTAAGGCTGTTTACCACCGGTGTCCATACGCTGGCGTCGAAGCGGAGCATTAAAACCGGCATTTCTCCGCTGGCGGCTTTTCTTCTGAGCACCGCCATGCGCGTAGGCCCCGGCAATATGATCGGCGTCACCGGCGCCATTGCCGCCGGCGGTCCGGGAGCCCTCTTCTGGATGTGGGTTTCCGCTTTCTTCGGCATGGCCACCGCCTTTACCGAAGGAACCCTGGCTCAGATTTTTAAGGAAAAAAGAGGAAATACCTTCGTAGGCGGCCTTCCTTTCTATGCCAGGAAGCTCTGCGGGAACAAGGTGTGGGTAGGCACTATCCTGTCCGTTATTTATATCATATACGCCCTCATGTGCCTGCCGGCCCAGGGCTTCAACGTGGTCACTTCCGTTGGCGCCATGGCAGGGCTCATTGAAAATATTCAAATTCCTGTGCAGTCCACCTTTTACTATGTGGTTTCGGTGCTTGTCATCCTTCTGATGGCCTTCATGGCCTTCGGTGGCATCCGCCGGGTGTCCCACTGGGCGGATATCCTGGTGCCGGTGATGGCTGTTATTTATGTGGTTACCGCGGTACTGCTGATTCTCTTTAATCTGGACAGTGTCCCCTATTTCTTTAAAGCCGTGTTTGCAGGAGCCTTCAAACCGGAAGCCATTTTCGGGGGATTCCTGGGCACCGCCCTTCTGCAGGGGGTAAAGCGGGGCCTCATGTCCAATGAGGCCGGCCAGGGCACCATCACCATGGCTGCTGCATCCGCCGAAGCCCATCATCCCTGCGAACAGGGCATCATTTCCGCGCTGGGTGTATTCCTGGATACCCATGTCATCTGCACCATGACCGGCTTCATCATCGTCATGGCCCATGAATGGGCGCTGGATCCGGCGGCATGGAAAGCAGCAGGCACCTACAGCAAGTTCCTTCTCTCTGTGAACGGACTGTCGCCGGATATGCTGCAGGTACTGGTGCAGATTATGGTTTCCGTCTGCTTCTGCCTCTTTGCCTACACCTGCGTCATCGGCTTCGTTTCCTTCTCTGAAATTTCAGCCAACCGTATTTCTTCCTCCAAAGGATTCATCAACTTCATTCGGGGGCTCTGCATTTTCGTGGCAGCCTTCGGCATAGCCTGCAACATTGCAGGCTACGACCTGTCCAACCTGTGGGCCTTCTCCGATTTAGGAAATATCATCATGGTGTACTGCAACGTGCCCATGCTTTACCTGGGACTGAAATATGTCATCCGCGCTGCCCGTCATTACTCCAAAGACAGCGAAGCCTCCTTCGATTCGGAAAAGGTGCTTGGCATCAAGACGGCCTACTGGAACGGGGAAGAGAAATAAGCATAAAAAAAACAGGAACGGTTTTCCGCTCCTGTTTTTTTCATGCCTATGACCGCACCGGTTTCCGTTTCCTCTGCCGGAAGAATTTCTGCACATAGTAGGCAGCTGCTGCATAGAGGGAAAGGATAAGAAGGTGGCCGAAGGTAAAGGTCCAGAGGGTGACAGGAATGCTCCTTGCATTGGGGATGCGGAGAAGGAGAAGCCTGCTTCCTATGCTGTAATAAAGGGAGAAATAAATGCCCCCTGCTGCTATGAGAAGGAGAAGCACTTTATAGACAAGGGAAAGATGGGGGATTTTTCCAAAGCCCAGGCCCCTTTCCAGGCGGGAAAGGATGGCGCTCCAGTGAAGGCCCAGATGGAAGCCCAGGGCAATCAGCATGACATAACCTGCCACATGATGGACCTGATGGGCGAGGAGCGGCGCTTTCTGCATGCCCGTGGGCAGGGTATGGGAAATCATGAGCCCGCTTCCCATGACCGCTGCAAAGGAGCCGAGGAGAAGCACATCTGCAAGGAACGTGAGCTTCCTGTCCATGTTCCACCGTCCCCGGCCAAGGGAAGCATACCACTGCCTGTTGAACCAGGTGTGGAGAAGAAAAAGAAGAAAGAAAACAATGGCCAGCGTTTCATGGCCGAAATTCCTCACGAAGCGGTAGTCCAGGAGGACAAGAAAGGAAATCAGCATTCCCGTGTCCACTATCATTCGTTTGTTCATGATAACCTCCTTTGTAGGAAATATCTTCTGTTTATATTGTACCATGAAAAGAGAAGAAGCCCGGGGCTGCAGATGCAAGTGCCTGACGCTTTCCCGCTGTCTGGGATTCTGCAGTGGGCTGGCCGGAACCTGCACTTTCAGAAATACAGCGGCTCCGTTCCATCATCATTTCGACGGTCGGAAACGGAGAAATTTACTGGCTGAATTGGTCTGCTGCTGATTGTCTCAATCGCGGCACGTACGATGCTTCTTCGCTTTGCTTGGAATGACGAGCAGGGCCGGAAGGTAATCCCGTAACGCTCTTTTTATACTCATCGCCGCCAAAAGCGGCGATACCATCACCTTCTGAACCTTCTGAACCCTTTGAACCCTTTGAACCCTTTGAACCCGGCCGCGAAGCGGCCCATGGACATATTTTCATTGCTACCGGCGGCGGGGTCCGATATAATAAAAGAAATGTAACCGATTTCATATACCGGAGGAATCCATGGGGAAAGTTTCTGAAAATGGTCTTTGTTCAAAGCAGCATATTCTGTACCTGCTCTATGCTACTCTTTTTCTGCTGCCTTTGAATCCCTTTCTTTTTTATGTCACCCTTCTGCCAGCCGTGATGGCATGGCTGTATAACTGGAGGAAGAAGGGGGAAGTGGCACTTGCGCTCCCGCCTCTCTGGCAGCCGGGGGCTGTTTTTCTGGTGTGCTCCTTTCTGTCCGCCTTCGTGTCGAAGGACATGGCCTTTTCTTTCATGAACTGGGCGCTGCAGCCCTTGATGTATGCCTTGGTGTACCTTCTTATCTATACCACCGTTTCCACGGAGAAGGAAAAGGAGAAAGCCCTCTATGCCTTTTTGGCGGGAGCCGTGGTGACGGTGGTGTACGGATTTTTCCAGTATGCCAATGCGGCGGATATGGCGGCGGATATGGAAGCCCAGAGCTGGGTGGACCCGGAAAGGTTCCCCCTCCTTCGGAGGCGTATGTATTCTACCCTGGAGAACCCGAATCTTTTCGGTGCCTATCTTCTCATGATCATCAGCATCCTCACTGCCTTTACCTTACGGGAGAGGGCGGTGAAGAGAAGGACCGTCTTTGCGGTGATTCTTCTTTCCCTTCTTCTATGCCTGGCCCTTACCTATTCCAGAGGCGCCTGGGTCAGCCTGGCAGCCATTGTGCTGGGGCTTACTCTCTTTTATGATAAAAGGTTCGGCCTCCTCTTCCTTTTGGTGCCGGTGGTGCTGGCCTTCTACCACGGGCAGGTGGTAGAACGGTTCCTCTCCCTCTTTTCCGGGGAAGATACGTCCGTGGACCTGCGCTTTGCCCTGTGGGAAAGCACCATGGCCATGATAGAGGAGCATCCTCTTCTGGGCGTGGGCTGGGGCGCCTATTTCCTGGCCTATCCGGACTATAATTTCTTCATCCAGGAAGAGGGAGTGCTCATCTTTCACGCCCACAACATGTACCTCAACATGCTGGCAGAGGTGGGTATCCCCGGCGGCATGGCCTTTCTTTTGGCATTTTTTGCCCAGGGAATCCTCTGCTGGAGAAATTACCGCCATGGAAATGACAGCTTCACGAAATCCATGGGCCTTGGCGGCGTCCTCATGGTCATGGCCCTCTCGGTCATCAGCATGGGAGACCACGTCCTCTTCAGCCGCTCCGTGTCCTTCTGCTTCTGGAGCCTCTCGGCACTCTGCGCATCCTGCAGGAAGTGAACTCGTGAACTAGTGAACTAGTGTACTAGTGTACTAGTGGGCTAGTGGGCTGGTGGACTAGCTCACTAACTCACTAGCTCACTAGCTCACTAGATTACCAGCTCACTAGCTCACTAATCCTTTTCCCCATTCATACATGATTTTGGCGCGATTTATAAATTTCCATATACATGTCATGGAAGGCTATAGATGGAAATATTTCAATTAACTTTGCGTCAATTAATCGAGGCATTTGTAAATATAGGGTTATGGGTCACGTAATCCATAATTTGTCTAATAGGAATTATTTATAATGGGTAAAAAGGATTTTGTAAGACAAATGGTTCATTTAGGGGGTTTTCATAGGGAAAAGTGTGTTATAATAATACTGGTGATTGAATGAGCCAAAATGCAGTCAGCAAAATCTTACGATTGGAGGGTTTGGTCTTGTGATTATAGTATTACTGTTTCCGGAGATACATAATCTTAAGATGAACTCATTCCACATGGATTAGGCGGCTGTTTTTTTTGAGGGTAAAAAGTTCTGCGGCAATGCTGACGAGAGTCATCAGGTTTTGCGGCTGCGGACTTTTATATAATTTATTTTTCATTTTTGGGAGGATGATAGTAATGATCGACACCAATGATAGTGAATTCCTTAGCAGAATCGAAGACAAAGGTCTTCTCTCCAAGGTATGCGATGCCAAGACTGCAGCTAAAATGTTCAGTGCTGGCGATATCATCGGTATTTCCGGATTTACGCCCTGCGGCTATCCGAAAATTACAATGCATGAACTCGCAGAACGCATGAAAGAGACTCCATTCCAGGTCGACATCTGGACCGGCGCATCCACCGGTTCCCAGATTGATACCGAACTGGTTGCTGTAAACGGCATCAGAAACCGTATGCCTTACCAGACCAATGCCAACCTGAGAAAAGCTATCAATGCAGGCAAGGTAAACTACTACGATCTGCACCTGTCCCATGTTGCACAGCAGGTACGTGCCGGCTTCTTCACCAACGTAAAGGGTGAACATGTAACAGGCCCGGATTTTGCAGTAGTTGAAGTCTGCAAGATCGGACCGAACGGCGAACTTTATCCGACAACCGCTATCGGCAACTCTCCGGTATATGTTGACACTGCAAAGAAAGTCATTGTAGAAGTCAACACCACCCAGCCGCTGGACCTGGTAGGCATGGCTGATATTTACATGCGTAAAAATCCGCCATTCTGTGAACCGATTCCGATTCTCCACGCCGGCGACCGCGTAGGCACCCCGTACATTCCTTGCGATCCCGCAAAGATCGTTGCTATCGTTCCCTGCGATATGCCTGATGTAACCCGTACACTGGCTCCGCTGGATGATGATGCAGAAGCTATGGGCAACAACCTGGTTGACTTCCTGAAGAACGAAGTAAAACACGGAAGACTGCCGGAAAACCTGCTTCCACTGCAGTCCGGCGTAGGCAACGTAGCAAACGCTGTTATTCACGGCCTCGTTGAATCCGATTTTAAGAACCTCTCCGTATACACCGAAGTTATTCAGGATGGCATGTTCGACCTGATTGATAAAGACAAGATCGACATGATTTCCGGTACTTCCCTGTCCCCATCCCCGGATGGACTGAAACGCTTCTATGCTAACATCCAGAAGTACAACAAGAAGATCGTTCTTCGTCCGCAGGAAATTTCCAACAACGGTGAAGTTGTTCGTCGTATCGGCGTTATCGGCATGAACACCGCTCTGGAAATGGATATTTACGGCCATGTAAACTCCACCCATGTAACTGGCACCAAGCTGATGAACGGTATCGGCGGCTCCGGCGACTTCGCCCGCAACGCATTCCTGTCCTGCTTCTTCTGCCACAGCACCACAAAGGGCGGCAAGATTTCTGCCGTTGTTCCGATGTGCTCCCATGTTGACCACACCGAACATGATACCCATGTATTCATCTCCGAACAGGGTGTTGCAGATGTCCGCGGCCTGACCCCGAAGGAAAGAGCAAAGGTTATCATCAACAACGTTGCTCATCCGTCCTTCAGAGATCAGCTCATGGATTACTACGAAAGAGCATGCGCTGCCTGCGGCAACAGCCAGACCCCGCATCTTCTCCAGGAAGCATTCAAATTCCATGAAAGCCTGGCTGAAACCGGAGATATGCATTTCAAAAAATAATTTAATTTTTCAAGAAGTGCTTTAATACTTTACAAATAATCCAAATATTGTATAATTACCTATGGTGATAGCTGTCAATGACAGTGTCATACACATGGGTCTCGCAAGAGTCCGAAAGCTGCTGCAAGAAGATTCAAACGATCGCTGCAGCAGCGAAAGGCTTTGCGGAACCCTGACGGAAGCTTTCCCCGGAAATGGAACAAGAAGAGCACAAAGCCGCGGTTCCCATGAAAAAGGGACAGACTTCCAGATAGTTACATACTTACTTTTTTAGGAGGAAGATGAACTCATGTCTAACGAATCCCTGAAAGCTAAACTTGATGCCTACAATGCAGAATATGCAAAACAGGTTGCAAAACATCCGGAAAGAGTTGGTCTGAAACACAAGAATCTGTACACACCACTCGATCTCGAAGGTTTCGACTATGAAAGAGACCTCGGTTTCCCTGGTGAATATCCATACACCCGTGGTGTACAGCCCACCATGTATCGCGGCCGTCTGTGGACCATGCGTATGTACGCTGGCTTCTCCACCGCTGAAGAATCCAACAAACGTTATAAATACCTGATTGCTAACGGCGGCACCGGCCTGTCCGTTGCATTCGACCTCCCGACCCAGATCGGCTATGACTCCGATGACAAAATGTCTGCTGGCGAAGTTGGTAAAGTAGGCGTAGCTATCGACTCCCTCTACGATATGGAAAGACTGTTCGACGGCATTGATCTTGGCAAAGTTTCCACTTCCATGACCATCAACGCACCGGCTTCCGTCCTGCTGGCTATGTACATTGCAGTAGCTGAAAAACAGGGCGTTCCGGCATCCGCACTCCGCGGCACCATTCAGAACGATATCCTCAAGGAATACGCAGCACGCGGCACCTACATTTTCCCGGTTAAACCGTCCATGCGTCTGATTACCGATATCTTCGAATACTGCTCCGCAAACGTACCGAAGTGGAACACCATTTCCATTTCTGGCTACCATATCCGTGAAGCTGGTTCCACCGCTGCTCAGGAAGTTGCATTCACCATTGCCGATGGTATTGCTTACATCGAAGCAGCTCTGAAAGCAGGCATGAAGATTGATGAATTCGCTCCACGTCTGTCCTTCTTCTGGAACGCTCACAACAACGTACTCGAAGAAGTTGCTAAGTTCCGTGCTTCCCGTCGTATCTGGGCTAGAATCCTGAAAGAAAGATTCCATGCTGAAAACCCGAAGTCCATGAAACTTCGTTTCCACACCCAGACCGCAGGCTCCATGCTGACCGCTCAGCAGCCGAACAACAACATCATCCGTGTTGCTCTCCAGACCGCAGCAGCAGTTATGGGCGGCACCCAGTCCCTGCACACCAACTCCCGCGATGAAGCTCTGGCTCTTCCGACCACTGAATCCGTAACCATCGCTCTCCGTACCCAGCAGATCGTTGCTTACGAATCCGGCCTGGCTGACGTAGTTGATCCGCTCGGCGGCTCCTACTATGTTGAAGCACTGACCAACGCCATCGAAGAAGAAGTTATGGCTTACATCAAGAAGATTGACGAAATGGGCGGCGCTGTAGAAGCTATTGATAAAGGCTACATCCAGAAAGAAATTCAGGATTCTGCTTATGCTTGGCAGATGGCTGTTGAATCCGGCGAAAGAACAATCGTTGGCGTCAACAAGTTCACCATGGAAGAACCGCCGGTTACCGGCCTGCTGAAGATTGATGCTTCCGTTGGCGAAAGAAAGAAAGCTCAGCTCGCTAAGGATAAAGCTAACCGTGACCAGGCTAAGGTTGCTGAAGAACTGGCTAAACTTGAAAAAGCAGCTCAGACTCCGGCTGAAGGTCCTGACCATGTTAACCTTATGCCAGTCATCCTCGACTGCGTACGTGCTTACTGCACCGAAGGCGAAATCTGCGGCGTTCTCCGTAAAGTATTCGGCGAATACAAACCGCACAACACCCTTTAATCTTAGGGCAGCCTGAAGCAAGAGAATATTACATTACTCAACATATTTCTGGAGGTAATTTACAATGGCAGACAAACGTATCAGAGTACTCGTAGCTAAACCGGGTCTTGATGGACACGATCGTGGTGCAAAAGTTATTGCCCGTGCACTTCGCGACGCAGGCATGGAAGTTATTTACACCGGTCTTCGTCAGACTGTAGAACAGATTGTTGAAGCAGCAGACGCAGAAGACGTTGATGTAGTAGCTCTGTCCCTGCTCTCCGGCGCTCACAACACCCTTTTCCCGGAAGTTGTAGAAGCACTGAAAGCTAAAGGAATGGGCGACGTTCTGGTTATCGGCGGCGGCGTAATCCCCGAAGACGATATCCCGGGCCTCGAAAAAGCTGGCGTAAAAGCTATCTTCACACCTGGCACCCCAACAAAGAAAGTTATTGACTTCATTAAAGAAAACGTTAAGAAATAATCTGCTTACAGCTGTTATTGACTAGCGTTATGGTGTAATGTGGCTGCTTGGGACTGGGGGCAATCCCCAGCCCCTTGCAACTATATTATTTCTCTTTACTCTTCGAAAAGGCGGTGTATCCATGGAATTCTCAATGAAAGATTTTTGGAATGGAAACAGACGTGCCTTAGCGAGAGCAATTACCATCGTTGAAGACGAACGGGATGGTTTTGAAGATATCATGAAAGATATCTATCATCATACCGGTCGTGCACAGGTCATCGGTATCACTGGTGCACCTGGTGCGGGTAAGAGCACACTGTCAGATGCCCTGATCAAGAAGTACCGTGAACAGGGTAAAACCGTAGGTATCGTTGCAGTCGATCCTACCAGTCCGTTCTCCGGCGGCGCCATCCTTGGCGACCGTATCAGAATGAACGACCTGACCTTGGATAAGGGTGTTTATATCCGTAGTATGGGCACGCGCGGCAGCCTTGGGGGACTTTCCCGCAAGACAGCTGATGCGGTAAAACTGATGGATGCTTTCGGTCTCGATGTAATTTTCATCGAAACAGTAGGCGTAGGACAGTCAGAAGTCGATATCGTCAAAAATGCGGATACAACACTTGTTGTGCTCGTACCTGGACTTGGTGACGATATTCAGGCTATCAAAGCAGGTATCCTCGAAATTGGTGACGTTTTCGTCATCAACAAATGCGACCGCGACGGCGCAGATCGTCTGAACGTTGAAATCGAAATGATGCTGGATTTAGGCGAAGCCCAGAACTGGCGTCCTCCGATTGAACGGACGATTGCGAACAAAGACCAGGGTGTAGATGATGTAGTAGCAGCCCTGGGCGATCACCGCAAGTACTTGGAAGAATCCGGCGTTCTCGAAGAAAGAAGACGCGAACGGGCTCGCTCCGAAATGCTTGAGATGATTCACGACCGCATTTCCCGTCATATTGAAGAAAATATCTCCAAGACGGGTGAATTTAGTGACTACGTGGAACAGGTCTTTGAACGGAAAACCGATCCGTTTACAGTCGTTGATTCCATTGTGGGCAAAATATTCAAATAATTTTAAAGGAGGAGTTATTATGGCATTCAAAGTTTTAACTGTCGATCATGTTGGCGTAGCTGTTAAAGATCTTGCAAAGATTAAACAGCAGATGAAAGACATTTTCGGACTTGAACCTTCTCTGCCGGATGAAACCGTTGAAGAACAGCATGTAACCACAAGCTTCTTCAAACCTTCCGCTCAGACCGAAGCTTGCGAACTCGAATTCCTGGGTTCCACCACTCCGGACGGCCCGATTGCTCGTTTCATTGAAAAAGCAAACAACGGCAAGAACGGCTTCCAGCATGTTGCTCTTCGTGTAGATGACATCGAAGCTGCTCTGGCTGATCTGCAGGCTAAAGAAGTTCCGCTCATCGACAAGAAGTTCCGTGTTGGTGCAGGCGGCTGTCATATTGCATTCTTGCATCCAAAGGCAACTGGCCTTCTGCTTGAACTGACAGAACGCCCCGGCGGCCCATCCTTCAAGAAATAATTTGAATGATGGCATATGAGCTGTCAGTCCTGACAGCTCATCCCCCCTGCGGGGGACCCTAAAATTTTTGGAGGTGTAAGAATGGCAACTGTTGAAGAAAGAATTGAACTTCTCCATAAAAACCTCGCTCATGTAGAGGCTATGGGTGGCGAAAAACGTGTTGAAAAACAGCATGCAAAAGGCAAACTGACTGCTCGTGAAAGACTTGCTCTTCTGTTTGATGAAGGCACTTTCGTAGAAGTTAATGCCCTTGTAAAATCCCGCTGCCACAACTTCGGCCAGGAAAAGAAAGATCTCCCTGGTGAAGGTGTAGTAACAGGCTACGGCACTGTTGATGGAAGACTTGTATTTGCATTCGCTCAGGACTTCACCGTTGAAGGCGGCTCCCTTGGTGAAATGCATGCAGCTAAAATCGTTCACGTAAATGAACTGGCTCTGAAAGTCGGTGCACCTTGCGTAGGCCTGAACGATTCCGGCGGAGCTCGTATTCAGGAAGCTGTCGATGCCCTCTCCGGCTACGGCAAGATTTTCTGGTGCAACACCATTGCATCCGGCGTTATTCCTCAGATTTCCGCAATCATGGGACCATCTGCAGGCGGCGCTGTATACTCCCCGGCTCTGACCGACTTCATTTACATGGTTAAGAAAACATCCCAGATGTTCCTGACCGGCCCGGCTGTTGTTGAATCCGTAACAGGTGAAAAGATTACAGCTGAAGCACTCGGCGGCGCAATGACCCACAACCGTACTTCCGGTGTAGCTCAGTTCGCAGCTGAAAACGACGAAGACTGCATTAAACAGATTCGTTACCTGCTCTCCTTCCTGCCGTCCAACAACATGGAAGATGCTCCTATCGTTGAAACCGGTGATGATCCCACCAGAACCGATCCGGCTCTCGACACCATTATGCCTGAAAGCTCCAATGCTCCATATAACATGTACGATGTTATTAAGTCCATTGTAGATAACGGTGAATACTACGATGTAGCTAAGGAATTCGCAAAGAACATCATCACCTGCTTCGCTCGTATGGACGGACAGACTGTTGGTATCATTGCTAACCAGCCGGCATTCATGGCAGGCTGCCTTGACTACAACGCATCTGATAAAGCAGCTCGTTTCATTCGTTTCTGCGACTGCTTCAACATTCCGGTTCTTAACATCGTCGACGTACCAGGCTTCCTGCCCGGCAAACAGCAGGAATATGCCGGCGTAATTCGTCACGGCGCTAAGATGCTGTTCGCTTACTGCGAAGCTACCGTTCCGAAGATCACCATGATTCTCCGTAAAGCATACGGCGGCTCCTACATCGCTATGTGCTCCCGTGAACAGGGCGCTGACCAGGTATTCGCTTGGCCGACCGCTGAAATCGCTGTTATGGGACCTGCAGGCGCAGCTAACATCATCTTCAAGAAAGATCCGAACAAAGAACAGCGTACAAAGGAATATGTGGAAGAATTCGCTACTCCTTACAAAGCTGCAGAACGCGGCTATGTAGATGCAGTTATTGATCCGCATAATACTCGTCCGACAATTATCAATGCTCTGAAGATGCTTGCTTCCAAGCACGAAGTACACCCGGCAAAGAAACACGGAAACATTCCGCTCTAATAATTGCCGCTTAAATACTCTAATTGAAAGGATGGGTACAGATGGATAACAGTACAGTTATGTATATCGCGGTATTTGCTGCCGTTGTTGCAGTAATTGCCCTGATCATGATCTGGCAGGTACGTTCATCTCTCAATCAGTCCGCAGCACCGGCACCAGCCGCAGCTCCCAAGAGAGCAGCTGCAGCTCCAGCAGCAGCTCCTAAAGCCGCTGACAATGGTGCAGTCGTAGCAGCTATCGCTGCTGCTATCGTTGCTATGGGTGGCGGCGAAATCGTCTCCATCCGCCCGGCAGCTAGAACCGGCTGGACAACCGCAGCCCGCATTGCAGGCGTTTCCGGCAATCAGCAGTTCTAATTGAAAGTTGAAAGTACAATCATTTAGGAGGAAAGACAATGAGAAAATTTACTGTAACAGTTAACGGCCAGGATTACGATGTAGTAGTTAAAGATGGCGGCGCTGCAGCAGCAGCTCCGGCTCCGGCAGCAGCTCCGAAAGCAGCTCCGGCTCCAGCAGCAGCTCCGGCTCCGGCAGCAGCTCCGGCTCCAGCTCCGGCTCCGGCTCCCGCTCCGGCAGCAGCTCCTGCAGGTGCAGGCGAATCCGTTGAAGCTCCGATGCCTGGTAAAGTTATCCGCATCAACAAACATGTTGGTGATGCAGTAGCATCCGGCGACGAAGTTCTCGTTCTGGAAGCTATGAAGATGGGCAACCCGATCATGGCTCCTTGCGATGGCAAGGTTACCTCCATGCAGGTTACCGAAGGCCAGTCCGTACAGGGCGGCGATCCGCTGTTCACCGTTGGCTAATCCCAGCTTGAACTACGCATAAAAAAGCAGTGCTTCGGCACTGCTTTTTTTATTGCTTATATGCGATAGCAGCTGCGACGATTGTCTTTGGCAGTTGACAGAAGAAATGAAATTCCTTCCTCAGAAAGGGGGAGTCACGGCATAGGGGCATGAGGACAGAGGAGATACCGGCTGCCGGCTGTCGGCTTTCGGCTATCGGTTATCGGCTTTTGGCTTCCAGCTTCCGGCTGCTGGTTTTCGGTAGCGTTCTTTCTTTTATCCTCTATCTTTCCAATGTCCTACTTCTACTCTCTATTTTCTATCATCTATAATCTACCTTCTACCATCTACCATCTACCTTCTACCTTCTACCTTCTACCTTCTATCTTCTTTCGTCTATAGTCTAACAACTATCACGACTCCTCTTCCTGAGCCTGTGCCATGAGGAGGCCCAGCATGGTGAGGCCTGCCTGCTCCAGGGGGTAGTCCTTGGGGAAGACGGCGGCTACGCCGTAGCGGAAGAGGTCTTCCTTTTCGCCTTCTGTGCCCTGATGGAGGGCGATAAGGATGTCGTCTCTTCCCAGAAGGGTGAGGGCCCTTTCCAGCTCTATGAGCAGATGCACCCTATTTAAGCTGTCCGACGTGTAGTAGATGAAATGGACGTCGTTGTCCACGGCGCTTCGGGCTGTACCTTCCGGCGTTTCCAGGGAGCCCACGTCCACGTCCCAGCCGGCATCGGCAAAGGTGGTGGCAGCCAGCTTTCTTTGTTCTTTTGAGCCATCCTCTTCCATCTCCGCAATGTACATACGGGGACGTCTTCCTTCCAGCTCTGCAAACTGCTTTGTCAGTTCCAGTGATTTCTGTCTCTCCATTTCGATTTCCTTATTCACCATGGTCTCCTCATTTCTATTGTATTTAAATTCAAATAAAACGTTTAATCTTTACTCATTATACTGCCTTGCTCTGCTCAATTTCAAATAGTATTTGTAAATAATATTATTATTTAACAATAAAATTAAATAAAAATTACAGCAGAATAATTGACACTTAGAAAATAATGAATTATACTGTGAGTGTAGTCTTTTGGACAATTTCACATTGCTGACAGATGCGAAAGCATAAAAGAGAATCCGGTATAAGCCGGAGCGGTCCCGCCACTGTAAGGAGGAGTACCTGCTCAATGATGTCACTGGGGAAACCTGGGAAGGCGAGCAGGCATGAGGAGTCCGAGCCAGGAGAACTATCTGTCAATGAATCACCGTTAAGGAAGCACCGGTTACTCAGTGTTTCCACAAACCTGCGAGCGATGGGGAGGGGATTGGGACATAGCGTCCCTTTTACCGGCTGCCATCTATAGGTGCCGGCTTTTTTAATGCAAATACCTTTGAAGGAGGTGAAACATCGCAAGTGGTGAAATTGTCCGGAAAGGAACTGAAATCATCGGACTCTTTACTTCTCTGATGTTGTCAAAGGAGGATATATTCATGGATGAACAGAAATCCCAGGAACCGGTAAAACAGCTGACAGATAAAGAACTGGAAGCTATCCTTAAAAAATCAGAAGGAAAAACGGATTTCCCGGCAGTTAAATTTGATGAGTTTACACCGCCCACATGGGAGGAATGGGTTGATGCCTGCAATGCTCTTCTGAAGGGGAAGCCCTTCGATAAGCTCATGTATACCAAGACCTACGAAGGCATTACTTTTGATCCTATCTACACGCTCCGCACAGGCCCGGTGGCTATGGATAAGGACCTGCCCACCGACGATTATCCGGGTATGGGCGATTATCTCCGCGGTGCTGCGGTGAACGGCTACAAGGAAGCGCCCTGGGGGATTGCCCAGGCCTGCGACGAAACGCTGCCTTCTGAAAATAATGAGCTTCTGAAACATGAAATCGACAAGGGTTCCACGGTGTACAATGTCCGACTTGACAGTGCTTCCACAGACGGTGTGGATGTGAAGGATGCAGAAAAACCGGGGGACACCGGTGTATCCATTACCACCTTGGAAGACATGGCCCGCCTTCTTGATGGTCTTGACCTTGAAAAATATCCATTCATGATGTACTGCGGACCTTCTTCCATCCGCATGATTGCGCTGGTATCTGCTGCACTGAAAGCAAAGGGAAAAGATACCAGTAAACTTCATGGCGTCATTGGTGCCAACCCCCTGTCCCAGCTGGCCAAGAACGGCACCCTGCCAAAACCCCTTTCTGCCTGCTACGACGACATGGCGGAATCTATCCGCTGGGCAAGAAAGAATGCACCGGGCCTCCGTACCATTATGCCGAGGAGCGAAGTATTCTCCAGAGGCGGCGCCAATGCGGTGCAGGAAGTGGCCTATACATTTGCCATGGCTGTGGAATATATCCGTGAAATGGAAAAGAGAGGAATTTCCATCCACGATATTGCCCAGTCCATCAATTTCGGCTTCAACGTGGGCACCATTTTCTTCATCGAAATTGCCAAACTCCGGGCTGCCCGGGAGGTATGGGCCAACATTATGAAGGCCTTCGGCGCAGAAGAAGCGGACAGAAGCTGCCGCATCCATTCCCGCCCTGCCTATTTCTACCGCACCATTTTCGATGCCGGCGTGAACATGCTTAGAAACACCACCGCCATGTTCTCCGCTGTGGTAGGCGGCGTAGATACCTACGAAAACGAACCTTACGATGAAACGGTGAGAAAGGGCGATGAATTCTCCCGCCGTATTGCAAGAAATGCCCACATTATCCTGCAGGAAGAATTCGGCATGCTCCGTCCTATCGACCCAGCCGGCGGCTCCTGGGCACTGGAATACCTGACCAGGGAAATGGCCGAAAAAATCTGGCAGGAATTCAAGAAAATCGAATCCATGGGCGGCTTCACCAAGGCTCTCAAGGAAGAGTATCCGCAGGAACAGATTCTTGCCATCCTGAAACAGCGCTTCAAGGCACTGGATTTCCGCAAGGACCGGGCCGTAGGCAACAACATGTATCCGAACATGGCAGAAGAGCTCATCGAACCAAGACCGGAAGATACCGCTGCCCTGAAGAAACAGCTTGTGAAGGCCGTAGAGGACTACCGAAAGGATATGGATAAGGAATATCTGGGCAGGAAGCTGGAAGAGCTGGAAGCAGCTCCCACGGAAGGGAAGCTGGATAAAGCCATCGAAGCCTTCTCTGCCGGCGCCACCCAGAACGAAGTATACAAAGCCATCACTCCGGAGGGCGAAGTGGAAAAGGTTCGTCCCATTACGGAACACCGCTGGACAGAGCGGTTCGAACGGCTCCGCTTCGATACGGAAAATTACAAGAAGGAAACAGGAAAGAACGTGGAAGTATTCCTGGCCAACATGGGCCGCATCCCGCAGCACAAGGCAAGGGCCGATTTCTCCACCTCCTTCCTGCAGGTAGGCGAATTCAATGTCCATCTGAACAACGGCTTCCAGGATGATGAAGGAAAGCCGGGCTCCCGCTGGGATAAATGCGTGGAAGCACTGAAGAAAGGCTGCGATGACAAGGGCACACCCTATGACTGCGCCGTCATCTGCTCCAAGGATGATACCTATCCGGAAGATGTACCGGCCCTGGCTCCCCGTCTCAAGAAAGTACTTGGCAAAGGGAAGGTTTTCCTGGCAGGCGCAGCGCCTAAGGACCTGGAACAGACATACCGGGATGCCGGTGTTGACGATTTCATCAGTGTGAAGGCAAACTGCTATGAGATCATCCGCAGTCTTCAGAGAGAAAAAGGCATGAAGATTACGGAAGAGGAGGTAAAATAATATGGCAATGAATCCTGATTTCACAAAACTTGACCTGGAAGCCCATCCTTCCTGCGATTACGACACATGGAAAAAGGAACTGGAAGAAACCACCGGCAAATCCTACAATGATTTGTACGACACCACACTGGAACGTATCCCCGTAGGTCCGCTCTACACCAAGGATATTTACAAAGAATGCAATCATCTGGATTTCATGAGCGGCATCCCGCCCTTCCTGAGAGGTCCATACTCCACCATGTACGTATTCCGTCCATGGACCGTGCGCCAGTACGCCGGCTTCTCCACCGCCGAAGAATCCAACGCTTTCTATAAAAGAAACCTGGCTGCCGGACAGAAAGGGCTGTCCATTGCATTCGACCTTCCAACCCATCGCGGCTACGATGCGGACAACCCCCGCGTTGTAGGCGATGTGGGCAAGGCAGGCGTATCGGTATGTTCCATGCTGGATATGAACATCCTCTTCGATGGCATTCCGCTGGACCAGATGTCCGTATCCATGACCATGAACGGCGCCGTCCTTCCTATCCTGGCCTTCTTCATCTGCGCCGGCATTGAACAGGGCGTGGACAGGAAGATTCTCCAGGGCACCATCCAGAATGATATCCTGAAGGAATTCATGGTCCGCAACACCTACATCTATCCGCCGGCCATGTCCATGCGCATCATCGGCGATATCTTCGAATACACCACCAAGTACATGCCGAAATTCAACTCCATTTCCATTTCCGGCTACCACATCCAGGAATGCGGCGCTACCTGCGATCTGGAACTGGGCTACACCCTGGCCGACGGCATGGAATACATCCGCTGCGGCGAAAAAGCAGGACTGCCGGTGGATGCCTTCGCCAAACGTCTGTCCTTCTTCTGGGACCAGGGCAAGAACTACTTCATGGAAGTAGCCAAGATGCGGGCCGCCAGAGTGCTGTGGGCCAAGATTCTGAAGGGCTTCGGCGCCAAGAATCCGAAATCCATGGCCCTCCGTACCCACTCCCAGACCTCCGGCTGGTCCCTCACCGAACAGGACCCCTTCAACAACATTACCAGGACCTGTATGGAAGCCATGTCCGCAGCCCTGGGCCACACCCAGTCCCTGCACACCAATGCGCTGGATGAAGCCATCGCACTGCCTACGGATTTCTCCGCCCGCCTGGCAAGAAATACGCAGCTCTATATCCAGGATGAAACCAAGGTCTGCAAGATTATCGACCCCTGGGGCGGCTCCTACTACCTGGAATACCTGACCAATGAAATGATTAAACGGTCCTGGGCCCATATCCAGGAAGTGGAATCCCTGGGCGGCATGGCCAAAGCCATTGCCACCGGCCTTCCGAAGATGCGTATCGAAGAATGCGCTGCCCGCCGCCAGGCTGACATCGATTCCGGCAGAGAAACCATCGTAGGCCTGAACAAGTACCGCCTGGCCAAGGAAGATCCGCTGAACGTCCTCTCCATTGATAACACCGCCGTTCGGAATGCACAGATTAAACGCCTTGAAAAACTCCGCTCCATCCGGGACCCCGAAAAGGTACGCCGGGACCTGGAACACATCACCAAATGTGCAGAAAGCCGCGAAAACGGCAACCTTCTGGATGCCGCCGTACAGGCAGCCCATGACCGCTGTTCCCTTGGCGAAATTTCCGACGCCGTGGAAAAGGTATCCGGCCGCTACAACGCCACTATCCATACCGTATCCGGCGTTTACTCCAGCGAATTCCAGGACAACGGTCAGTTTGACAAGGCCAAGAAACTGATAGATGAATTTGAACAGCTCGAAGGCCGCCGCCCCCGTATCTTCTTCTGCAAGATGGGCCAGGACGGACACGACAGAGGCCAGAAGGTACTGGCATCCTCCTTTGCCGACATGGGCTGGGACGTGGACGTAGGTCCCCTCTTCCAGACACCGGAAGAAGCGGCCCAGGATGCCGTAGATAACGATGTTCATATTGTTGGCTTCTCCTCTTTGGCAGCAGGCCACAAGACACTGCTTCCTGCTCTGGTGGAAGAACTGAAGAAACGGGGCCGCAGCGATATCCTCGTCTGCATCGGCGGCGTTATCCCGCCCCAGGACTACCAGTTCCTCTACGACCATGGCGCCACCGCCATCTTCGGACCGGGCACCAACATCCCGAAGTGCTGCATCGAACTTCTGCAGATTCTTGTAGACCGCGCTAAAGCTGAAGCCAGGGAAGGTTAAGGTAAGCGCTTATGCCTGATAACGATGATGACCTGAGACCCAGCTGGGTGCCGAAGGAAAAGAACCCCGAATTTGCCTGTACCGTCATGCGCGGGATTGACAGTGCCGTGAACAGCGTCACCAGCGCCAAGTACTACCCGAAGGAAAACCTTCGCCGCGTGCCTCTTCGGAAGAAAATGTCCGTGGAAGACTATGTGGAAGGCGTGAAGAAGGGGGACCGTATGATACTGGCCAAGGCCATTACCCTCATCGAGAGCAATGCCCCCAAAGACTTCGACAAAGCCCAGCGCGTGCTGCAGGCACTCCTTCCAAGAACCGGACACTCCCTCCGCATCGGGATTACCGGCGTTCCCGGCGCAGGGAAAAGTACATTCATCGAAGCCTTCGGACAGCTCCTCTGCCAGCAGGGCTATAAAGTGGCCGTGCTGGCGGTGGACCCCACCAGCTCCATCACCGGCGGGTCCATCCTGGGGGATAAGACCCGAATGCAGAAACTGTCCCGGGAGCCAAACTGCTTCATCAGACCCTCTCCCTCCGGCGGCACCCTGGGCGGTGTGGCCAGAAAAAGCCGTGAAACCATGATGCTCTGCGAAGCCGCAGGCTGCAACGTGATCCTGGTGGAAACCGTCGGCGTAGGCCAGTCCGAAACCACAGTCCGCTCCATGGTCGATTTCTTCATGCTGGTGGTCCTCACCGGTGCAGGCGATGACCTGCAGGGCATCAAGAAAGGCATCATGGAACTGGCAGACGCCATCGTAGTCAATAAGGCAGACGGCGACAACCTGGAAAGGGCCAAGGTCACCCAGGGCGAATACGAACGGATGGTGGAATTCATCCGCCCCGCCACGGAAGGCTGGAAAACCCACGCCTATCGCTGCTCCGCCCTGAAAAAAACAGGGCTCTTAGAGCTTTGGGCGGTGATGCGGGAATTTGAAAAGGTGACGAAACAGTCCGGCGCCTTTGAAAACCGCCGCCAGCGGCAGATTATCGCCTGGGTGAAGACCATGATTGACGAGCACCTGCATAACCTCTTCTACGAAGACCCCGTCATCAAAGGCAGACTTCCGGAAGTGAGGGCAGCGGTGCTGGCAGGCGTGGTATCGCCCAGCCAGGCAGTGGCGGAACTGATTAAGACATTCGACCTTGACAGAGCCGCCGCCCGCCATCTGGATTCCTGAGGAAATCTGAATTTCAAAAGGGGAGCGCCCGTTTCCGGACGCTCCCTTTTTATGAAATAAAGGAGGAAACTATGTACATTAACGGAGCATTTATGAAAGAACTGTACCTGGCAGGAGGACCCTACTACGGACTGCAGGAAGTCTTCTCCCGGGTCAAAGGCGTAGCCCGGGTGCGGGCGGGCTTTGCCAACTGCAGCCGGGAGGCGCCCTCCAAAGAAGACATATACAGCGGGAAAGTGGAAGGCAGAGAATGCATACAGGTTATCTACAACCCAAAGAAAATCGACATCGTGAGCCTCCTCTCCCTCTTTTTCACCATCATCAACCCCTACACCGACGGAATCCAGGGAAAAGCCGTGGGGCCCCAGTTCAAAAGCGGCGTTTACTACACCAGCCGCGAAGACACCATGCAGATCTCCTACTACCTCATCTTCCTGCAGAACCGGGGCATCACCCGCCGCATGACCGACGCCGCCATCGTTTTCAACGAATTTGAAGGCGAAGGCGGAAGACGCCCGAAAATCAGGACAGAAATGAAACCGCTGGAAAACTTCTACGAAGCGCCGGAAGAAGAACAGTTCTACCTGAGAAAACACCCCGGCACCTACACACCTATCCACATTAACCTTCTGGAAAAACTGGGCACCATCGGAAAGGCAGAGAAGTGAGAGGGCTTTAGGTTTTAGGCTTCGTGTCTTTGGCGCCGTTCCCCGCGGAGGTCATTCTGAGCGCCAGCGAAGAATCTTGGTAAGAATCGCAAGTGACAGGAACGACGGTAAATACCGGCAGTTCGGAAAGCGTACCGAATGATTCTTTCTCCTCCTTCCGCGGCAGTCATTCTGAGCGAAAGCGAAGAATCTTGGGAAGTGTCGCAAGTGACAGGAATGCCAGTAAATACCGGCCGCGAGAAAAGCGTGCTAAACGACTCTATCACCTCCCGCGGCAGTCATTCTGAGCGAAGCGAAGAATCTTGGTAAGAACCGCAAGTGACAGGAACGACGGTAAATACCGGCAGTTAGAAAAGCATGCTGAATGATTCTTTCTCCTCCTCCCGCGCCGGTCATTCTGAGCGAAGCGAAGAATCTTGGGAAGTGTCGCAAGTGACAGAAACGCCGGTAAATACCGGCAGCCCGGAAAGCGTATCGAATGATTCTTTCACCTCCCCAGACCGGTCAGACCGGTCATTTTTCGGACCTATCCTCAGGGCTCCGCCCAGCTCCTTCCTGTGGAAGAAGCCTGCGTTACGTGTTCTCCGCAGTAGTCATTCTGAGCGCAGCGAAGAATCTTGGTAAGAGTCGTAAGTGATAGAAACGCCTGTAAATACCGGCAGTCCGGAAAACGTACAAAATGACTCTTTTTCCTCCCCAGACCGGTCATTTTTCGGACCTATCCTCAGGGCTCTGCCCAGCTCCTTCCTGTGGAAGGAGCCTGCGTTACGTGTTCCCCGCGGCAGTCATTCTGAGCGAAGCGAAGAATCTTGGGAAGTGTCGTAAGTGACAGGAACGGCGGTAAATACCGGCAGCCAGGAAAGCATGCTGAATGACTCTTCCTCCTTCTCTGGAAAACATCTGAAGCCGGAAGTCTGATATCTATCATCTATTTTCTATCGTCTACCATCTACCATCTATCTTCTATCTTCTATCTTCTATCGTCTAATTTCTCACCCATTTGACACCTCCATAAGAACGATTATAATAATGACTGACAGTTATTCATTGGAAAGAAACGGCAGTGAATCATGCCGTTTCTTTTATTGTGAAGGGGACAATCATGGAAATATTTACACTGCAGTTCTGGCTCAGCGTAGGAGCCATTATATTGATGGATTTATCCCTGGGAGGGGACAATGCCGTGGTCATCGCCATGGCCTCCAACCGCCTCCCGGAAAAGGAGCGGAAAAAAGCTATCCTGATCGGTACCATAGGTGCCGTGGGGCTCCGCATGGTTTTAACCTTCGTGGCCGTATGGCTCCTTACCATTCCCTATCTCCAGGTGCTTGGCGGCATCCTCCTTATCCCCATTGCCATCCATCTGGTGGCGCCGGGAGATGAAGACCCGCACATTGAAGCTTCCGATAACCTCTGGAGTGCCGTCAAAACTATTATCCTGGCAGATTTCCTTATGTCCATTGACAACATCCTCTCCGTAGCCGGCGCGGCCAACGGCGATTTCCTTCTGGTGGTATTCGGCCTCATGGTAAGCATCCCCATCATCGTCATGGGAAGCCAGCTCATAGGAAAAGTGCTGGACCGCTTCCCCTTCCTCATGTACGCCGGCGCCGCCATGATTGGCTGGACCTCCGGCACCATGTTCCTCCACGACAAAGTTCTGGGCCCGGTGATTGAAGACGCTCTGGGCGGCTGGATAGAAACGGGTCTTCCCGCCTTCCTGGCCCTCGCTGTCTGCGTCCTGGGATACCTCAAAAGCCATAGGAAATAAAAATCTCCACGTCAAAAAGGCCTCACAGACATGTGTGAAGCCTTTTTGCATGGAAAAGAACATACCACATGGCAGGCATTCCATCCTGCCTTACCCCTGGCCGTTATGCTCTTTATTTTCCATTTTCCAGTGCACTGAAGTGAAGCAGCCTCCTTTTCATCCCCTCCCTCCTGCTCCATGGATGGGCGCCTGCAGGATTTCCGAGGGGACTTCGCCGGTGCTGTTTCTATAGGGATAGTCACGGGGGAGGGGAAGAGGTATCAGGGAAGGAAAGGCTGCGTAGAGTCTCTTCTTACCTTTTATACAAAAGTAATATATAAAAGTGAAGTAAAACGTAAAAATTCTATTTTATAATAGAATTAAATTCTACTATTTTTCATGAAATCTGCAATCATATATTTATACAAAGAAACAATAAAATAACCATCTATAAAGGGACGCATTTTCTTCAGTGTATTGAGAAAATTAAACTTGCCAAGATGCTTCATCTTTTGAAAAGACAATAAGGACCTCTATTTATTATAGATATTACCAAATAATATGACTGCTGTACAAAGAGGAAACTTTTCCATGAAGAAAACAAATGGTTTAAAAATCAGCTTTGCTTCTTTTGTGAATTTGAATCAGAGAATGGCTTTCTGTATTATTTTACTTTTATGGTTCACAAATGTAAAATATAATGGATTTTCAAAAAACTCTTTACATATCTATTTCATGGTGCTAAACTATGAGTCAACATAAGTGGAAGCAATCCAGGGTATGTCCGGGGAGATGAAAGAATTGAAAAGGGGAATGATTCTGTTTCTGGGGATGATGGCAGCCATATACTCCATGGCAGGCAGCGTTTACGCGGAAAGTGGGGATAAATCCTTCGTACGCCAGGAACAGGCCGAAAGAAGCAGGGAAAGGCAGGTAGCAAGGGAGAATCATCTGGACAGAGTGTATACTCCATGTGTACCGGAAGAAGTAGACAAAGGCAGCAGTCCTATTTCATCCGGTACTTTTTATGTGGAGAAGATTGAGCTGGACCATGGAGTGGAGGAACTTTCCTTTATCCGGGATATGCTGGACGCCGGAGAAGACAGGTCCATGAGCGGGGAAGATATCCGGCAGCTGGTGACTGGACTGAACGATGAACTCATGAAGAGGGGCTATGTGACCAGCCGCATCCTCATTCCGGAGCAGAATCTTTCCGGCGGCATCCTCCATCTGACCCTGGTTTCCGGAAGACTGGGCCATGTACGGTACAGTGAGGGTAGCCTGCAGCTTCCCTGGCGCAATGCCTTCCCTATCCGGGAGGGGGATATATTGAACCTTCGTATGCTTGAGCAGGGGCTGGAACAGATGAGGAAGGCTCATATTTCCGTATCCATGCGCCTGCTGCCGGGAAATACAGGGAATGAATCGGACCTGGAACTGACACTCAAGCGGGACCGGCAGCTGTGGGGATTTCTGTCGGTGGATGATTCCGGCATGAAAGAGACAGGACGGTACCAGTGGAGCGCTGCCATGGGCATAGACAGCCTGACGAACAGCAATGACACACTTATCCTCTCTGCCGGACTGGACGGGAGCCGGGAAGGCTATGACAAAAGCACCAGAGACCAGAGCTTTTCCTATTCCATTCCTTTCGGAAAAGAGACCTTTACCATCCGTCATAATCGCTATCACTACCACCAGACCGTGGCCTCCTCTCCCTATGATTTCAACAGCGAAGGAAAGACAGGAATCACCCGCTTTACCTGGGACCACATGATTTCCCGGGATGGACGGCAGAAAAAAGACGTGGATATGAGCATTATCAAAAGAGATGCCCACTATTTCATTAACCATATGGAAATCCCCGTGCAGGCCATGGATACCACCGCCTTTGAAATCGGGCTGTCCGACAGGATTTATCTGGGAAGGGATACCCTGTACCTGAGACTTGCCCATAAGCAAGGCATGGGATGGCTTGGCGCGCAGAAGGAAAACAGCTATGGCGATGGGCCGAAGACAAGGTACAAAATGTGGCTTCTGGACATGGACTGCAACAAGCCCTTTACCCTGGGGCATAGGCCTGCGTCCTGGGATATTTCCTTCCACGGCCAGTGGAATACGGAAGGGTGCCGCCTCTATGGGACAGACATGATCAGCATAGGAAATCGGTACACCGTATATGGCTTTGACGGGGAATACACTCTCATGGGAGAAAACGGATGGTATCTTAGAAACGAGCTTTCCTCAGATATCCCGTCTATCCACAGCAGTCTATACCTGGGACTGGACGGAGGCGCCGTTTACGGACCGGACACCGACGTGCTGGCAGGAAGAACCATTGCCGGTATGGCTTTGGGTCTTCGGGGCAGTTTTCCCAGCGGTCTTACCTATGATGGATTTATCAGCCGCAGCCTGTATAAACCGGATGGATTCCATACAAGGAAATGGGTTCCCGGATTTACGGTGAGCTGCCGGTTCTAGGGAAGCGCTGATTAAATCGTTATCAGATTTCATTCTTGTATTTTTATTCAATGTAAGGAATCAGTCGACGCGAATAGCGAGCTATTTAAGGAGACTGATGACGTAACATTGGATAAAAATACATATGAAATTCGATTCTGCGAATTAATCAGTGCTTCCCTAAGATTGGGAAAAATAAAACGCAGGAATTCGTTATGGGATTCAAGTTTCACATCTTGGCGAATCAAGCATGAGACGCCTTTGAAGATAGAAAAGCAGGATGACAGCAGCCTGTTGTTACGATGAAAGAAGGATATGTATGAACTGGGGACATAAGAAAAGACTGGCATTACAAATCGGAGCAAGTTTGATGGCAGGACTGTTTTTCTCTGAAACCATCATCCTGGCAGCAGCGCCCATTATGCCTGATGCCAAAGCCGCAGCTCACCGCCATCCCCAGGTCATGGAAACGGCCAGTGGTATTCCGCTGGTGAATATTACCGCTCCCACAGCCGGAGGGGTATCCATGAATGACTATGAACGGTTCAACGTACCCTCCCAAGGCGCCATTCTGAACAACTCCTATCTCCTTTCCAAAACACAGACCGCCGGCTATGTGCAGGGAAACAATAATATGGCCAAAGGCATGGCAAAAATCATTGTGAATCAGGTGAATGGCACCATGCCCACCTCCATGGAAGGCCCCCTGGAAGTGGCAGGACAGAAAGCGGACGTTATCATTGCCAACCAAAACGGCATTACTGTGAACGGCGGCAGCTTCATCCACACAGGAAGAGCGGTCCTTACTACGGGGAAAGTGGACCTGGATGGCAGGGGAAATCAGGATGGTATCCGGGTCGACGGGACCGGAAGGGTAGACATTGAAGGCCGGGGTCTTGACGCCAAAGATGCCGACGCTCTTTCTATCTACACCAGGGCTGCCCGTATCAATGCAGGTATATGGGCAAAGAAACTGACCATTGTCACCGGAGCCAATACAATCCGGGAAGAAATGGTAAAGCCGCTGGACCGGCAGGGAGAAAAAACGGACATGGCCCTTGACGTCTCTGCCATCGGCGGCATGTACGCCGGACAGATTTATCTGGTAGGCACGGAAAAAGGACTGGGCTTCAACATGGACGGCGTCACCTCGGCCGACGATCTGGTGTTGGAAGCCAATGGGCACCTTTACCATAAGGGCACCATGGAAGCTGGGCAGAAGGGACAAATCCATACAGCAGGCATGGACAACAGCGGCACCATGGCAGGCGGCATTCTGCAGATGGATATGCAAGGACACATAACCAATACGGGCCTGCTGGGCGCTTCCGCGGAAATGCACATCCACGGGGAAAGTCTCACCAATGACAAGGCTGCCATTGCATCGGAAGGCAGCCTGTCCATTGACACGACAGGAAAAGCATCCGAAACATCCTCCCTTTCCAACCGGGAAGGCAGGATACTTTCCAATGGGACTATGGATATCCGCTCCCACATACTGGATAACACCAAAGGCACCCTTGCCGCAGGGAAAAGCCTTTCCGTCCAGGGAAATACACTGCAGAACATGGAAGGGAAAATCACGGCCTATGGACATATGGCCCTTACCGAAGATGGCAGCCTCCATAACAGAGAGGGCTCCATAGAAGCCCATGAAAATGCAGATATTAAGGCAGGACAGGTGGAAAATACCAAAGGACGTATGGCCAGCGGAGAAAGCCTCACCGTTTCTACTCCGGATATCCAGCTGGACGGCGTCCTGGCTGCAGGCAGAGACATGACCATCCATACAGAATCGGACCTGACCAATGAACAGGCGGAAGAAGGATACGGCACTGCCAAAGCAGGCGGCAATCTTTTTATTTCCGCTCCCTCTCTGACCAACGGGAAGACAATCGAAGCAGGGGAGAAACTGACCCTTAAGGCAGAAACCATAGAAAACAAAGCAGAGGGCGAAATGAATGGGAAAGCGGCTGACTTTTCTGCAGAAACCATGACAAACCGCGGGCTGGTGAATGCAGATACCGCCCTTTCCATTCAAGCCGATTCTCTGAAAAACCAGGAAACCGGACGGATTTACGGTGAAGATATTTCTATCTGGGCAGACACCCTGGAAAACAGGAAAGACAAAGGCCTGGAAGAAAAGCTGGCTTCTGCCATGAAAAGGCTGAAAGACAAAGAAAAGGCACTGGATGAAGCTTTTGCAGTGGATGTCACCGGCTTTACGAAGGACAGCGAAAAGGAAGCCTATTTCCAAACCATCACCGGGAAACAGGAAGACTATGACAATGCTAAAAAAGACGTAGACAACCTCCTTTCTGCCATGAAAGACCGCAAGTCTGCCTCCATCGCCGCCAGAGGAAATATGGATATCGAAGGGAAGACACTGCTGAACAGCGCCGGCGCCCTCCTCTACAGCGGTGGAAATATGGATATTTCCGAAAAAGAAAGTGTAACAAACCGGGGCGCAAATATGGAAAGCAGGGGAAACCTCACCATTTCTGCACCACATATGGCCAATGAAAACGAAGCCTTTTCCGCCAAGCGGGACTGGACAAGCCATGTAACGAATCCGAAACTCATCCGCATCGACCAGGACGGTCACCCGGAAAGAGGGAAAGCCTTTCCGGAAAGCGAGTTCAGCCATCTTTCCAGCGGCTATGGCGCCTACCATAATCAAGGCATTACACCGAAGGAACCGCTGGAAGAAGCGGGCTACGGCATTATCACAGAACCGACGGCAGAAGAAATAGCAGATGGCGAAGAACCCGTGGACCCGGCCCTTGTAGGCACCAGTGCGCCCAATTATGACTATGATGACCCTATCTTTAAAAAGTTCGGCATCACCTCCATGGACAGTGCCCGCCCGAAGAACGGAGACCCCGCCCAGGCAGCCTGGGACGAAGCCTATAAGAAGATACTGGGTGAACTCAATGGCAAAATCCGCGCCTACAATGAGGAAGTGGAAGCCTATAACCGCTCCATAGGCGCCATAGAAGGAAAGAAAATCAAAAACTATACCATCATCCGTACCAATACCCATACATCAGAAAAGAAAGTCACCGAAACAAGGGCGGCCTCCATGACCAGCGGCGGCACCATGACTCTCACCGGAGATGTGGTGAATGAGGACAGCCGGATGACAGCAGGGAAAGATATGACCATCCATGGCAGCCTTTCCAATCGGGAAGAAAAGAACCAGGAAGCCCAAGTCACCTTCGGCACCACCCAGGAAAGCTATACCAAGAAAAAGCACTGGCCCCATAAAGCCTATCGTCGTCATTATCGGAGCGAAATCTTCATGACCCCGCAGAAAGAGCTGGGAAATGAAACCTCTCTGGGCGTTGCAGGGACCGGAGACCATACGGGAAATACGCCTGCTTCAAGAGACATCACCGAAGCGGCGAGAGACAATGTGTCGGATTTTCTGAATCCCTTCCATACCGAGGAAGAAAAGACGCCGGGGAATACTCTGGGAAATCAGGGAAGCGTAGTGCCCTTCATTCCGGAAAGTTCCCTCTACAAGCTCCACCCGGAAAGCACCGCCCCGGTTCTGGTAGAAACAGACCCGGCCTTCACCAATAAACACCGCTTCCTTTCCTCTGACTACATGTATCGCCAGATGACCTGGGATCCCCAGCGGGTGACCAAAAGACTGGGCGATGGATTCTATGAGCAGCAGCTGGTCAGAGACCAAATTGTAAACCTTACCGGGAGAAACAGGCTGGACGGCTATGACAATGAAGAAGAAGAATACAAAGCCCTTATGGACAAGGGCCTTGCCTATGCCAAAGAATTCCACCTGACCCCCGGCGTTTCCCTGACCAAAGAGCAGATGGCAGCCCTTACCAGCGACATGGTATGGCTGGAAAATACCACCGTCACCGTAGGCGGCAGGAACTATACCGTCCTGTATCCCCGGGTATACCTGAAGCCTTCGAGCCTCCGCCTCACGGCTGACGGCAGTCTGGTGAGCGGAAACACCCTCACCGTGGATACGGAAAAAGACATGGAAAACCAGGGCACCCTTCTGGGGAACACCATCATCATGAAAGGAAAAGACCTAGTGAACCTGGGAGACATCCTGGGGAAAGACATCCGCCTTAGGGCAGACAATGACATCCATGAAAACAACTATATCCAGGGCGAAGACCGGGTATCCCTCACAGCAGGAAAGAATATTTCCATGGAAAACACCATCCTCCATGGAAAGAACCAGGACATACTTGGCAGGACTGCCGGTATGGCGGTGAATGGAGACCATGGCGTCCTCCTTCTGGATGCAGGAGAAAACATCCACCTCACCGGAAGCACACTGCAAGCCTTGGGAGACCGGGGATCCCTCATCCTCCATGCAGGAAGGGATATCACCCTGGACACCGACACCCTGAGCGCCAGGAAAGACATGACAGAAAACAGGGACAACTATATAAGGACCTATCGGAAAACGGAAATGGGCAATACCTTGATGGCAGGGAAAGATATGACCCTATCTGCCGGAGGGAACCTTTCTGCAAGAAGCAGCATCATGGCTTCAGAAAGCGGAAAAGTCACCCTGGCAGCGGGGGATGACGTGACCCTTTCAAACGGGTATAATGAAGCCAGGGACGACTACGGCTTGAAATACAAAGAAAAGGGCTTCCTCTCCGGCAAGATTACTGCTGTCAAAAGCCATGACGAAGAAAAGAAAGCATTGCCTGCCATCATCTCCGGCGACAGTGTATCCATTCTCTCCGGAAAGGACACTGGCATCTTAGCGTCCCAGGTCATTGCTTCCCACGATGTGACGGCAGCGGCCGGCGGGAATGTTCATATTTCCTCAGCCCCTGAATACGAGTCCCATGATTACGAAAAGCAAGTCAAAAAGAGGGGCTTCCTCTCCGGAGGCGGCCTGGGCTTTACCATTGGAAGCGAAAAGAGAAAAGACCGCTACAACAGCATCGGTCTCACCCAAAAAGGAAGCACTGTGGGCAGTGCCAAAGGAAATGTATCCCTCACCTCCGGGAAAGACATGACGCTGGAAGCTTCTACCCTGGTTTCCGGGAAAGACCTCACCCTCACTGGGAAGAACGTGACTATCACCAGTAAGGATAATGTGTACACCAATAAAGAAGAACATGAGTACAAGAGAAGCGGGCTCAGTGTATCCTTGGGAGGCAGCCTGGTAAATACAGTCAATTCTGTAGTCAGTCCACTGACCCGGGCAGGGGAAGTGAAAGACAGGCGCCTTTCTGCCCTCTATGGGCTGGAAGCAGGAAAGAACCTGAAAGGGGCTGTATCGGGATACATGGACAATGTGAAAACTATAGATGCCATGAAGGCAGATATGTCCCGCATTGATACCCTGCGAGAGGCTGTCAAAACAGATGGAATCGCTGCACCCATGACAGAAAGCAATCTGGAAAATATCCGGGCTGCGGAAGGGAAAATCATGGACAAGGCCAAAGCGGATAACAAAGCCAGAAGGAGCATGAGCCTTGACGTATCCTTTGGCACCGCCAAATCCCACAGCCTTTCTGAAGAAAGGACCATCCAGGCAGAAGGAAGCACCCTTCATGCCAAAGATACCCTCACTGTAAAATCGGGAGAAGATATGACCGTCAAAGGAAGCCAAATGAGCGCAAAAGAGGTTTACCTGAAAGCAGGAAAGGATATCCGCATCCTTTCGGCAGAAAACAGCAGCACCACCAGAGAAAAAGAAAACTCTTCCTCCGCCAGCCTGGGAGGAAGCATAGGAAGCAGCGGCCTCACAGGTATCCGTGCGTCCTATGGCAGGGGCAGGGAAGAAGGAAAGAGTGAAGAAATCTCCCACACAGAAAGCACCATCAAGGCGGACCATACCCTTTCCCTGGAAAGCGGAAGGGATACCGCCCTCAAAGGAAGCCGGATAGAAGGAGAAAAAGTACAGGCAGATGTAGGCGGAAGCCTCAGTGTGGAAAGTGAACAGGACAGGAAGACCTACCGGGAAAATGGAAAGAACACCGGTATCTCTTTAGGCTATGACATTTCCTCCGGCAAAGTATCCGGCCTCGCAACGGCAGGCAAATCCCACACTGATTCCCGTTACGAAAGCGTGACAAACCAAGCAGGAATCTACGCCGAAGACAAGGGCTTTGACATTACCGTCAAGGATAACACCCACCTCAAAGGTGCTGTCATAGACAGCAAAGGCGATGCAGACAAGAACACCCTCCGCACCGGTACTTTAAGCTGGGAAGATATAGAGAACAAAGCAGACTACAAAGCAGGCGGAAGAGGTATATTTACGTCTACTAGAGCCATTTCTCATATAAATCCCCTGGGGATAGGCTATACGCCGACGATTCCTGTCGAATGGAGCGTTGGTAGCAAAACTTATTCAGCTATAGCGGGAAGTAGTATTATGATGAATAAGGAGAAGCACGATAAAGAAGTTAACCATGATGCAACCAATGCTCTACATGCCCTATCAGAAATTTTTGATAAAAAGAAAGTAGAAGAAAAAAGTGAATATGTAAATATGCTGTCTAATGCAGGGTTTCAGCTCATGGGAGATATGGCAGACCATATAGAAAATGAAATGCGTATAAAGTCAGAAGAGGCAAGATTAGCCAACAATGATACGCTGGCAGAGAAATATGAAAAAGAAGAGGGAAAATGGAGCGAGAGTGGAATTAATAGGATAGCCATGCATGGACTCATGGGGACCCTGATATCAAGTGAAGCCGGTACTGGAATGGGTAAAGGAATGACAAGTGCTGGGTTAAATGCCCTATTGCAACAACAGCTGGGAAAAATCAAAGACTCGGAAGCACACAAATTAGCAAGTGCTGCTTTGGGATATCTAGCAGGAAAAGAAACTGGAGCAGCTATAGCTCAGCAGGCAACAACCTTTAACTATTTGACTCATGAACAGTATGAGCATTTTCTTGATGATATGAAAAATGCTAAAACGGAAAAAGATAAAAAAAGAATTGAAGAACGATGGCTACAGATAGATTCACAGCAAAAAGAAAAGTGGCTGAAGCAGCAGGGAGAGGGGACATATATAGATCTCAGCACGATTAAAGAGGGGAATCTCCCTGGGATAATTATTCAGGGAAAAGGTACTGGACATAGCCAAGAGTTGAATAATGATAGGCACAGAGATACATTAAGAAATGGAATTCTTGACAAATCCAAAGAAATTGTAGTGGAGAGTGCAGCCGGCTGGAGTGCGGCCAATTGGCTGGAAAGCAAATACCCATATCTGACACGGGAAGAGGCAGAAGCGGAAGGAAAGGCTTTAATCAAACGTGCAGGTCCTTACATTGCATTAGGAACTTATATACATGGAGTGCAGGAAAATCATGCAAGATTTACATCCTTTTATGACGTGGTTAAAGCGGATGCCTTGGATGTAATTCCATTGGCCGGTGGAGTGCTAACCGGTGTAGTTGCAGGAAGTGTAAATCCCATCATAGGAGTGATGGGAGGATTGCTTGTGGGGGCTTATTTTGATGAATATGTGAATGAGGAAAAAAACAATATGGAGAAAAATGAGAAACATACTGATTCTGCGGACAATCATGCTACTTTTTCTGAAAGAAAAGGTGAAAAATGAAATTTGAATTTACTACTTTCATAATTGAC
>ERZ772883.309-NODE-309-length-54882-cov-8.396155_pt1 | contig 54882 bp, 53 predicted proteins | sample MGYA00580575_ERZ772883 | MGnify/ENA primary metagenome ERZ772883 (study PRJEB29015, sample SAMEA2737666) | human gut metagenome | biome: human gut; feature: human-associated habitat; material: faeces | place: China | collected 2012 ... | reverse complement strand
TAGGAGAAAATAAAAAAGGAAAAAGAATAGTTGAGATAAAGAAATATAAATAAAACAAAGCCTTTTACAATAATAAAGCATATTATTGTAAAAGGTGTTTTTTTATGAGGAAATATAATAGAGATGTGATGAGTTATGGGTTTAGAAAATTAAGGAGGATAAAGATAGAAGGGGTGAGGTAGATAGGTTAATGTTGACATATAAGTAAAAAACAAATATAATAAAACAAAAAAATTAAAAAAATTTTCTTATTCTACACATTTCGACATTTTTTGCATATCAGTGTATGTTATACTATAAATGTTTTAAAAAATATGAGATGAAGGAGGTGAAAAAATGCAGTATTATAATTTGAAATTAATAGTTATGCCAAAAACAGAAATAAATAGTAATTCAGCTTATGAAAAAGTATCAAAATTAATAGCAAAAGTAATGTTTCAATATGATGATTTAAAGGAATTACACGAAAAAAATGAATACAAAAACTATGTTTTTTGCAATTTATATCCAGTTGAAAAAGATGGAGTTTACAAAACAGACAAACTGTATACATTTGACATAAGATTTATAGACTTGAAAATGGCAATGAAAATAAAACAAAAAATTGAAAAAGTTGATTCAGATTTTAAAATTATTATGACCAATATACAAACTAATACACAAAGAAAAATAACAAAACTAATTACTCTTACCCCATCAATAATAACAACAGAAACAGGAAGTTATAAAATAAGTGATGATATGGAATTTGTGAAAAAGAGAATGTTAGACAATATTCAAAAAAAGTATAACAATATTTTTGATACAGACATTAAAGAAGATTTTATAAAAAATGTAAAACAAACAAATTTAAAACCAATAAAAATACCATATAAAAACATTAATCTACTAGGCAATAAGTTTGAAATTGAAGTAAAAGAAGACCCTATTTCACAAAACTTGGCATACTTAGCTTTATCTATAGGACTTTTAGAAAAAAATGCTTTAGGATTTGGCTTTTGTAGAGCAATATAACAAATGGAGGTGAGAAAATGACTTATGATTTATTATACACTTTTAAAAACTATTTTAAAGATAATAAAGTAGTATTAGATACATATAAAATGGAAAATGGTGTATATTTCCTAGCAAAGGAAGATGACACAATTGAAAAACTTGTTGTTGAAAAAGGTGAACCAGATAATTCCGAATTGTATGAATATTTGAAGGAAAAAGAGTTCTTTAGTAAATGTTTTATTTCAAATAAGGTATTAAATACAGAATGTAAAGTAACAAATTATAAGACAAAGAAGAAAATATACAGTAATAATATTTATACTTTGTTCTTCAGAAACGATAATTGTGCAGGCTTTACAAACAATTTAGAAGACAAAGCAATGCCAAATGATCTTTTTGAAGAAGTAATTAAAAAATATTATGAAGCACTTAAAAACTTAGGAAATAATGAAAAGGAAAAGAATCTAATTCAAGAAAGATATTCTGATGAAGAAATTAATGTTTATAAAGAAAAAATGATAAAGCTTTTTCGACAAATAAGCAAAGTATTTACTGAAGAAGACAAAGCCAAGAAATCAAATTGGGTAAAGATTTTTATTGATCAAAGTAATAATGAATATGAAAGAGTTGGAAATATATATAATAGAGCCAGATTATTCAATAATAATGATTATAATGTGGAATATGATAATAATATATTTGGCGCCAACAATTATAATTTTGGGTGTAATTCCCATAAACCATTCTTAGAATTAAGGACTACCCCGTTCAAAGTTGGTTCACGTATATCAATTGATGATATAGAAATAATGAGTAAGATTTACATTTGGCTGTGTAACAATAGCAGAAATGAAAGTGTATTAAAACTACCTGTTGATTGGAATTTTAAGGGAATTCCAAAAAATGAACAAAATATATCAAATAAAGACTTGTTTATTTTAAAAGTAAATGTAAATAATAAAGTTGCTAAAATAGAAGATTTTGATTATAAAAGCAAATTTAATACTGAAATAAGACCATTTACTTGCAGGGATTACATGAGACATAAAGATAATGATTATGTAATATCAAATATTAATGAATTAGAGGAATACACCAATAAAACTTGGTATTTAAACAACCAACCAAAAGCAAATTGGAAACAAGAATTGATGCAAAAATATTCACAAACATTTTTTTATTTATTTCAAAGAGAAGAAAGAAATGTTTTTCTACAAAATTTAGATAATATAGCATCAGAAATAGTAAAAAAAACATTAGTAGTTGATTTGAATTTTGGAAATACTAATAATTCTAAAAAAGCAATGAATTTGTGGATAGCGTATAAAAATTATTTTAATGAAGAAGGAGAGAGTGAAGAAATGAAATTTAATAATATTCAAGAAAAATGTAAAACCATTGTTTTAGAGGAAAAAAATATTGAAACGGATGAGGAATATTACTTTTTAACTGGACAAGTTGCATATTATCTATTTTTACAAAGTGATGCCTCAAAGCTTACACAAGATGTAACAGAACCATTTATAGAAGCTGCAAATATAACTATACTTAAAAAAGAACTTAGAGATTTATATGAAAAATATAATTATAATATTTATTTAAAAAATAAAAAATTTAATAATGTGTTTTCACAAATTTTAATACAAGAACCAGAAAATGAAGTTAGAAAAAACAAAAATGTCATACTGGCAGGAATGTTATCAAATAATTTATTTTATAATGGAGGTATAAAAGATGATGAATAAAAGAGTTTATGGAGTAGTTGGAATAAAAAGTAGATTAGCGAATTGGAATGCAGATTTTACAGGGAGACCAAGAACTACATCAAATGGAGATGTGTATGGAAGTGATAAAGCATTCAAATATCCAATAAGAAAAATGTGGGAAGCAAATGGAGAAAAGGTGTTATATGTTAAATCATATAAAAATGAAAAATCCGAGTTAATAGCAAGAACACCAAAAGAGAGATATAAGCAATTATTTGGAAAAGAAATTGAAAATAAAAAAAACAAAACAGAACTATTGAGAAATTTATTTTCAGCAATAGATGTTAAAAATTTTGGGGCAACATTTGCTGTTGAAGAAAATAATAGTGTGAGTATTACAGGAGCAGTACAAATTGGACAAGGATTAAATAAATACAATGAAAGTTATCCAGAAGTAATGGATATATTGTCACCATTTACAAATGCGAAAAAGAAGGATGCCAAAAATACATCAATAGGTAAAAAAATTGTATCAAATGAAGCCCACTATTTCTATCCATTTTCAATTAACCCAGAGAATTATAATATATATACTAATGAAATTGAAAACTTAGAAGGTTATAATGAAGAAGATTATCAGAAATTTAAAGAAGCTTGTTTAGTTGCAGCTACAGCATACAACACAAACAGCAAAGCTGGATGTGAGAATGAATTTGCATTATTTGTAGAATGCAAAGAAAACAGCAAACTATATTTAGCAAATTTAGATCAATATATTGAATTTGAAAAAGGCAATGAAAAGGACACAATAAATATAGAAAAACTAGCCGAAATATTAAATGAAGACCAAATAAAAGATAAAATAGACAGAATAGAAATATATTATAATCCATATACAACAGAACTAAAAGGAGAATTAAATAATTGTGAAGTAAAAAGTCTACTATAGAAGGGAGAAAAAAAATGGTACAAGCAATAAAATTTGAATTGAGTTCTAATATGGGAATAATAAAAAAGCCAGACAGTAATGAAACATATTATACATATAATTATCCACATAAAATAATGTTGCTAGGAATACTAGGGGCTATAATAGGCCTAAATGGCTATAACTATACAGCTTTACAAAAATACTTAGGAAAAAATGTGGAAAATGAATTACCAGAGTTTTATACAAAATTATGCAACCTTAAAATTTCAATTGTTCCAAGTTTTACTGAAACTTATATTAGAAAAAAAATACAAACTTTTAACAACTCAGTAGGATATGCTTCAGATGAACAAGGCAATAATCTTGTAGTAAAAGAACAATGGCTAGAAAATCCGAAATGGCAGATATATGTACTAAAAAACGAAATGGCAGAATGGAAAAAAATAAAAGAATACCTAGAAGATAGAAAATGTGAATATATCCCTTATATTGGTAAAAATGATCATTTTGCAGAAATTAAAAACATAGAAACAATTGATCTACAAGAAAATGTCAATGAAAATAATGTAAATTCTATAATTAGTAATAAGGCAATAAAAAGCATATCTGGGGAGATAGATGATATACTTGGGTTTGAAAATTCTTACGACAAGAAATATGAATATAGAGAAATTTTACCAACTAAACTAAATGCAAAAATAGGATATTGCAATTTTGAACAATTTATTTTTACAAACAAAGAGATGAAATTTGATAACAGAAGCATATTTAAAGATAAAGATAAAGTATTATATTTTTTCTAAGGAGAAGAAAATGAATAATCAAAAAATGCAAAAATTATTAAACTCTGAACACACATATTATGCACACAGAACAGACAGCAATAGCAAGGAATTGCTGTCTGACCATTTAAAACTAACATATAGATACTATGAAAAAATGAAAAAAACAAAGAATCTAGAAACAATAACTAAAAGCATAATTAAAGAAACTTTTTCAGTGGAAGACAAGCTAACTGAGTTTATTTATAATATGTTTGAAGAAGCAATATATTATCATGATATTGGTAAAATCAATCCATTATTTCAAAAAAACAAAATGGATAATGATTTGAAGATTAAAACAGAAGTTATTGATGATACTCATGCAGCTTTATCAGCAAGAATTTATATAGATTCAGAAATGAATGAAATTCAAAAATATGAAGAGAAAAATATATTACCAAAAAAAGAGAGATTTATAATAAGATATGTTGCATACTATTTTGGCTATGTAATATCAAGACACCACAGCGATCTAGAAGATTTAATGCATTTTGAAAAAGCAATTCAAAACAAGAATATACCAAATTGTTTTAAAGGACAAGATATACTTTATGAAAAACAGCTAGACAGAATAGGAGATGCAACAAAAGAAATGATGCCAGATGCAATTAGTTTATACATTCTTTGTAAACTGCTATATAGTGTACTAATAACCGCAGATTTTTATGCAACTTATGAATATATGACAGGGCACGAAATAAACATAGAAGATTGCAAAAATTCAAAATTATTTGATAAATATGAAGAATCAGAATTAATGAAACATATTAGAAAATATGAAAAAGGAAAAGAAGAAATAGAAGGCATTAATAAATTAAGAAGTGATATATTTTTAGAAACAGAAAAGAATTTATTGGAAAATCTTAATAATGATATTTTTTACATTGAAGCACCTACAGGAGCCGGAAAGACCAATATGGCAATTAACTTAGCAAAGCATATATATCAAAAAAGTGATAACATAAAAGCCATTAACTATATTTTCCCATTTAATAATATAATAGAACAAACAGCTTCTGTATTTGATGAGTATTTTATTAATGGCAGAGACTATATAGTAGATAATTCTACAACAGCAATTATAACGGAGAAATCCGAACAAATAGATTATGAAGCGGAATACTTAAAAGTTGCTTTTAAACAATATCCAATTACCATAACATCACATGTAAATTTATTTGACACATTATTTGGCACAGGAAAAGAAGCAAACTATGGGCTATATAGCTTAATTGGCAGTGTAATAGTAATTGATGAAATACAAACATATTCTAATGAAATATGGAAAGAAATTATATATATGTTTAGTAAATATTCAAAACTGTTAAATATAAAATTTATAATAATGTCAGCAACTTTACCGAGATTAGACTATTTGTTGAATGAAGATGTTGCAAGTTTTTGTTCACTAGTACAAAACACCAATAAATACTATGAAAATCCAATATTTAAAGATAGAGTAAAACTAAATTTTGATTTATTAAATAAAAAAATTAGTATAGAAGAATTAATAAATGAAGTACTGAAAAATAAAGGGAAAAAGGTGTTAGTGGAATGTATAACCAAAAAGACGGCAGATGAATTATATTTAAGAATTGCTGAAATAACAGATAACGTTTATGAACTTACCGGAGATGACAATATAATAAACAGAAAAAGAGTAATAGAACTTACAAAACAAAAAAATGAAATGATATTAATAGCTACACAGACAATAGAAGCGGGTGTAGATATAGACATGGATATAGGGTACAAAGATATTTCAATACTAGACAGCGAAGAACAGTTTATAGGAAGAATAAATAGATCGGCAAAAAAGAAAGAGTGTGAGGCATATTTTTTTGATTTGGATGATTCAAAAATGGTTTATAAAGGTGATAATAGATTAGAGTATAATTTGAAAAATGATCAAGTAAAAGAATTATTAATTAATAAGAATTTTAAACAATATTATAAATTAATAATGGACAAAATAGAAAAAAAGTCTCAAAAATATGATAATGGAAACATTCAAAACTTCTATAATGATTGTAAAATGCTTAATTTTAGAGAGGTTAGGAATAAATTAAAACTAATTAAAACTAATAATATACAATTAGTTCTAAATTATACAATAAAACTCACTAACGGGGAAATTAAAGGAAGCAATGTATGGAATGAATTTAAAACAATTTGTACGGATGATACACTTGGCTTTGCAGAAAAAAAGATTAAACTATCTGCCATAATGGAAAAGCTAAATTTATTTATATACACAATCTGTAAGAACTCAGATACTACCATTGAAGGTGAACGATTTGGCAATATGTATTATATTGAAAATGGAGAGAAGTACATGATAAATGGAAGATTCAATAGGAAAAAATATTTAGAGAATGGAGATGAGTTATTTATTTGAATATAAATGGAACAATAATAAACTACTATTTTCATTGTAAAAGACAGTGTTACTTATTTGCAAATAGACTAAATATGGAAGATTGCTCTGAAGATGTTAGAGTTGGCAGAGTATTGCACGAAATAAAGGCACAAGATGGCAAAAATACAGAAATAAAATATGATAATATGGCAATAGACAAGCTCACGGAAAAATATGTTGAAGAAATTAAGAAAAGTGATGCAGATATTAATGCGGCAAGAATGCAGGTTTTATTTTATTTAAAGAACTTAGCAGAAAAGGGAGTATATAAAGAAGGAAAGCTAAAAGTTATAGAAAAGAATAAAAAGGAAAAAATAAACAGCATTGTATTAGATGATAAAACAGCTTTAGAATTAGAAGAATGCTTAAAAAATATAGAAAAACTCTTAAGTCAAACCGAACCACCTAAGGCTATCTATAGAAAAACCTGTGAAAAATGTGCATATTATGAATATTGCTATATATAAGGAGAGAGAAGATGAAATCAGAAAGTAAATATATTTTCTCTAAAGGAGATTTAACAAGAGAAGATTTCAGTATAAAGTATAAAAATAGTAATGGGAATTATTATTTGCCAATTGAAAAAATAAAAGAACTTTACTGTTTTAATGAGGTTACAATATCAACAAAATTATTAGAAATATTATCAAAAGCTGGTATATTGGTGCACTTTTTTAACTACTATGGAAATTATGTAGGAACTTTTTACCCTAAAGAAAGTTTAATAAGTGGAAAATTAACAGTAAAGCAGGCTGAAGCTTTTAAAAACAATAGATTACATATAGCTAAAAAAATAGTAGCTGGAATAGCAAAAAACATAAGAGAAGTATTATATCATTATTACAGACATGGAGCGACTGAACTAAAGCCGATTTTAGACTTTTATAAAAATGATGTAGACAGATTATTAGAAAAAGCAAATGACATAAATCAGGTATTAGCAATTGAGGGAAAAACTTGGGGCTTATTTTACAGTGGTTTTAAGTATTTCTTAGAGGAAGATTTTATAATAAATAAAAGAGTGAAAAGACCACCAGATAATCCAATGAATGCACTAATATCATTTGGAAACACACTATTATATACAAAAACTATTGCGGAAATTTACCAAACTCACCTTGAACAATCAATATCATTTTTACACGAGCCAAGTGAATCAAGATTCTCATTAAGTTTGGACTTGAGCGAAGTGTTCAAACCAGTAATAGTATATAAAACAATTTTTGAATTAGTAAATAATAAAAAAATTAAAGTAGAGAAGCATTTTAATCCAGATGTAAATTATTCACTATTAAATGATGAAGGCAAAAAAGTATTTATTGATGCCTACGAAAATAGACTAAACCAGACAATAGAGCATCCCGTATTGAATAGAAAAATTACATATAAACAGGCAATAAAACTTGATGGATACAAATTGATAAAGTATATTACAGAAGGACAAGAATTTACACCATTTTATTTAGGAGATAAAAAATAGTAAAATGAAGAAAAATATAAATTATAATTATGTGTTTTTATTTTATGATGTAAATGTAAAAAGAGTAAATAAGGTTTTTAAAAAATGCAAAAAATATCTCAATCATTGGCAAAAATCAGTATTTAGAGGACCACTTACAAATTCGGAAATAATAGAACTGGAAAACGAATTAAAAAAGATAATAGACCAAGAAGAAGATTTTATATCAATTATAAAAATTGTAAACTTCAAAACAATAGGAGAAACAGTTTTAGGTATAAAAGAAAAAAACACAGAAGAAATATTTCTATAATTTCCAGGCTAGAGCTTCAAACTAGCATGAATACTGAAAAGTAAAATAATTGATATTGCTGGAAAAATTTATAAAAAACATTGAATTTATCAGTGAAAAGTGGTATCATAAAAAAATAAAAGCCTTAAATGGCGAGTGTTTAACTTCAACATAAGATGTATTTAAATAAAATTAGTCTACTCTCTACGTTTACTAATTCCAAGTTTAACTTCAACATAAGATGTATTTAAATCTTAATACCTCCTATGTTAATATTATATGTTATTTGTTTAACTTCAACATAAGATGTATTTAAATCTTTCTCTTGATTAAATTTAATTATTTTATCTTGATAGTTTAACTTCAACATAAGATGTATTTAAATTACATATGTATTGCAACAATTCAATGTTAGTTTGATGTTTAACTTCAACATAAGATGTATTTAAATTTAATAGAATTGTAGGTGTAAAAAAGGTCAGTAAGTGTTTAACTTCAACATAAGATGTATTTAAATATCAAAAAAGTGTTCCAGTAGTTATGGATCATATTGCGTTTAACTTCAACATAAGATGTATTTAAATTTTAGATATGAGAATATTATTTTTCCTATTTTGGCGTTTAACTTCAACATAAGATGTATTTAAATTCTGCTAGATAACTTCCTTCCATTAGTTTTTCTTGTTTAACTTCAACATAAGATGTATTTAAATAACAATGTGGGAAACTGCAAAAAACATTTTTAACGGGTTTAACTTCAACATAAGATGTATTTAAATTTCAAAGAATAAAATAGTTGCTTAATATTAACATTTAGTTTAACTTCAACATAAGATGTATTTAAATAACAAAAATGGGATTGAGGGAATTTATTATGTGCTACGTTTAACTTCAACATAAGATGTATTTAAATCTACTATCCCATGTATCTTGCATTTTTAACATAAAATGTTTAACTTCAACATAAGATGTATTTAAATTATCTTTGTTGTCTACCACAATCGCATACAGCTGCGTTTAACTTCAACATAAGATGTATTTAAATAATCCATTATTGCTTTTCCTCTTTGTGCTGTTATGTTTAACTTCAACATAAGATGTATTTAAATTGTTAAACCATTTCTTTTTAATTGGTAATATTAACATGTTTAACTTCAACATAAGATGTATTTAAATTATCTAAAAGTTAAACTTATATTTTGAATTATTGTTGTTTAACTTCAACATAAGATGTATTTAAATTTTTCCATATCCTCCATTAATAAAATTTTCAATTCGTTTAACTTCAACATAAGATGTATTTAAATCCATTTCCTCTTTCCTTGTTTTTCTTATTTCTTTTTTGTTTAACTTCAACATAAGATGTATTTAAATTATATAAATACTTTAGAAAAAATTTACAATCCTAAAGTTTAACTTCAACATAAGATGTATTTAAATAATTAAATGTAACAATTAGAACCAAGAGCAGATTGAGTTTAACTTCAACATAAGATGTATTTAAATTGGAAATAGCTGGTGCAATCCAATCCTGACTGTCATGTTTAACTTCAACATAAGATGTATTTAAATTAGTAAAAATAATCCGAATTTACATAAACGCGATAATGTTTAACTTCAACATAAGATGTATTTAAATCGCACATTACGTCGTGTGCGTGAGAGAGAACATCTCTGTTTAACTTCAACATAAGATGTATTTAAATCAATTAACAGTAAAAGTACAAAAATACTCAAAATTGTTTAACTTCAACATAAGATGTATTTAAATTCTAATTTTGCATATAGAGTATTACGATATTGTGCGTTTAACTTCAACATAAGATGTATTTAAATGTTTTTTCCGCTTTTTTTAGACCTCTACTACTAAAAGTTTAACTTCAACATAAGATGTATTTAAATTCAAAAAAGATTATATATTTCTTTTTTCCTTTACCGTTTAACTTCAACATAAGATGTATTTAAATAAAGAATTGCAAAGAGCAAGCTCACGCACATTACGGTTTAACTTCAACATAAGATGTATTTAAATTTTTCAAAATTAAAATCAAAATCAAAATTCTCTAATGTTTAACTTCAACATAAGATGTATTTAAATTTGTCCCACTTAATTCCATCGCCGTCATTAACTTTGTTTAACTTCAACATAAGATGTATTTAAATTATTGTAAGTGAAAATAATTTGTAACATCAACGAGTTTAACTTCAACATAAGATGTATTTAAATGACAAATATATTTGACAAACATGATATAATAAAAACGTTTAACTTCAACATAAGATGTATTTAAATATACATAGCCAATAAATATGAATTAACAACAAAAAGTTTAACTTCAACATAAGATGTATTTAAATTCACATATTACAAAGTGAGCATTTAGTCCATCAAGTTTAACTTCAACATAAGATGTATTTAAATTTGATACCTCTTTTGTATCTTCTGTTTGTTCTTCTGTTTAACTTCAACATAAGATGTATTTAAATCAAAGAAAATAAAAAAATTAAAACAACACCAGAAAGTTTAACTTCAACATAAGATGTATTTAAATTTCCAAAATGTTTTGCCATTACTTATGCTTACAGGTTTAACTTCAACATAAGATGTATTTAAATTACTACAGTAAGTAATGTAAATGATTATAAAAGTTAGTTTAACTTCAACATAAGATGTATTTAAATTTTTCTATAAGTTTAGATATAACATAAACACTAAGTTTAACTTCAACATAAGATGTATTTAAATCAATGTATGTAATTTATTCCTTCTATGTCATCTGCTCGTTTAACTTCAACATAAGATGTATTTAAATTGTCAACTATCTGACTTGCTAGTTCTGCCATTCTGTTTAACTTCAACATAAGATGTATTTAAATGTTAATTTTTTATTCAAATACCCAAGATTAACTAAGTTTAACTTCAACATAAGATGTATTTAAATTAGAAATGTTCGTGAACTCGCTTTGTGTAATGATTTGTTTAACTTCAACATAAGATGTATTTAAATACAAAATTTGTTTTGCAAATTAATGGCTATGAAAGTGTTTAACTTCAACATAAGATGTATTTAAATTGCAAAATAACAACTATGTCTGCTCTGAAAAATTTAGTTTAACTTCAACATAAGATGTATTTAAATAATCTTTTAAGCTTATATTTCTTAAATTATTTTCTTTGTTTAACTTCAACATAAGATGTATTTAAATCAAGAATCGGTTAAATCTCTATAATTAAGACCAATAGTTTAACTTCAACATAAGATGTATTTAAATCGGGCAAGCTAACTTCTTACTTGTTTCTACATCTGTGTTTAACTTCAACATAAGATGTATTTAAATGTTTTATTCTTTAGTATTAGTTTATCCATTTCGCTTGTTTAACTTCAACATAAGATGTTTTTTAATGTTAAATAATATAGTAACCATTAAAAAAGTTCCAGGGCAAAAGCATATACATGAAAAAATGATAATCTTAAAAATGTTGATAGTAAATTGGAAAAGTTGTATAATAATACTAAAATAGGAGAAGCTACAAAAATTTCAGTAGAAACTATTTTAAGTATTCAGAATAACGAATGCGGTTATAGAACTAAAACGCAAATAAACAATCTAAAAAAAGACATAGAAAAAAATGGCATTACAACTCCTATTGAAATTTACAGGAAAAATGATGGAACACTCGCTATTGAGAATGGAAACCATCAACTTTAAATAATTCAAGAATATGGAGGCATATATGATGACAGAATTACAGAAAAGAATAGTAATATTGATGAGGGATGCTGGAATAGAGAAAGAAGCAGGTCTGGTGGTAATAACCAATTTGGAGACAGTGGAAGAACAAGAAGAAATGCTAGAATTTTTGCAACAACATCCTACAACAACAAACAGACAAGCAGTAATGAAAGCAAAAGAAATAATTCAGAACAACTAAATAACATAAATTATTTTCAGGTTCTTGCAGTTTACTAGTTATTCCATTGTTCCATATTTTGCTATTATCTTTTTCTCCATTTTGTTGTGTTGATCTTCTAATTTTCTCATCTTCTGTGTATATTTTTGTTTAAGCTTCTTGTGCTTTTTCTGTAATTTTTCTTCCAATTTCCAGTGTGCTATTTCCCAAGGCTCCATCGGATCCACTATTTCTTCTGGATTTTTTAAATACCAATTTGCTATCTTCTTTATTATCCTGTTTTTCTTTTCTTTCAACACATTCAAAATTCTCATTATAATCACCTTTATTATTTTAGTAATTATACTTTACTTTGTCAAATTTTTGTGGAAGAAATGTGGTATATGTTGCCATGGTACTACATTTAACTTAAATAAAACTTGATTAATCTTTAAATCTTTGCTATACTATATTAGCACGTATCTATTATTCCTAATAATAGAGATTTGAGCAGGTTAATATAAAAACCTGCTCTTATTTATTTTTAGATCAGCAAATGTCAAATATATTTAGGCGCATTTTAAACATCACTGCATTCTAAGCTCAATTTTTAAAATATAATTCCAAAAATAATTTCTAAACTTCCCCCAAACCCCTTGTTAAACCCCAAAACTTGTGATAAAATGCTATTATATAGCAAAATAGAGAAATTTATTAGTAATAATTTTAAGATTTTGTTTGTAGGAGGTTACTGATAAAGAATGACAATCGAGAGCAATTTAGCAACAAATTATAACAATATGACAGATGAGGGAATAATAGAGCAAATAAAATCAGGGGACAATAATGCATTAGACTTCATTATAAACAAATATGCAGAGCTTGTTAATATGAAAGCAAGCAAGTTTTTCATTGTTGGAGCAGAGAGGGGAGACATTGTTCAAGAAGGACTAATTGGCCTTTACAAAGCAACAAAAGCATTTGATAATGAAAAACAGAATTCCTTTAAAACATTTGCAAATATGTGTATAGAACGTCAAATGATTACAGCAATAAAAACAGCGAATAGACAAAAAAACATTCCATTGAACTCAGCGTTTTCAATTAATGCACAAGTCTTTGATGATAATGAAGAAAATGATAAAGAAATTGTAGATATTTTAAATACACATTGTATAGAAGATCCATCTGAAGAAATTGCAAAAAAAGAATATTATAATCTTATAAATAAAACAATAAATGAAAGTTTAAGTGAACATGAAAGAAATGTTTTAAAGTATTATCAACAAAATAAAACTTATGAAGAGATTGCAAACAAGCTTAACTGTAAGACAAAATCTGTAGACACTGCAATGACAAGAATTAGAAAAAAGGCAAATAAAATAAAAAAACAAGTAGATGATAATGATAACAATTAAAAATAAATAAAGGAGCGTTTAGCTCCTTTATTTTATATATTTAGATTATTTTTATTAGTTAGCTTTTTTAATTTTAAATAAGTTATTACAGAAGAGGTTAATCCTAAAACTAAGATTACTAATAATGAAGTAAATACTATTTTGTTACCAGTATCAGGTATTATAGGTGAAGACTCACTCTTCTCAGCACTTATACGAACTGTATTTGAAGAAACATCTTCTGAATTATCAGCTGTAACTTTTGCTGTATTTGTAATGATTGTGTTTTCATTTTCGATTTTATCAACCATTACTGTGAATGTCTCTGAAAAACTTTCCCCAGGAGCTAATGTCTCCCTAGTATTAGATGTAATTGTTGTAGTAGAGGCTTTTTTCACATATTCATTATTTGAATCTTTTTCAACATAAGTTGTATGTTCAGGGACAGTATCATGTATAATTACATTTTTAGCATCACCCTCACCATCATTGTAAACAGTTATTTTATAAGTAATTATTTTTCCTTCTTTAACAGTTGAACCATCTTGAATAGAGCTTGTTTTTACTACTCTTAATTTAGGTAGTTTAGGAGAAGGAGTTGTAGTTATTGTTACTGTGTTTGAAGAAATTTCATCTAAATCATCAGCAGTAACCTTTGCAGTATTAACTATTTTAACATTTTCATCTGAAATTTTATTTACTTTAACACTAAATTCAAATGAAAAGTTTTGCCCAGCTTCTAAAGTTCCCTTTGTATTAGAAGAAATAGTTTTAACAGAAGCCTTTTCAATATAATTATTGTTAGAATCTAATTCAACATAAGTAGTGTTTTCAGGTATAGTATCTTTTATTACTACATTTTTAGCAGGACCATTTCCACTGTTATATACAGTTATTCTATAAGTAATTATATCACCTTCTTTAACAGAAGCTCCGTTTTGAATAGAACTTGTTTTAACAGCACTTAGAATTGGCTTTTTTATAGTTTCTTCTGTAGAAATAGTAACTGTATTAGAACTAACATCATCTAAATCGTTAGCTGTAACTGTAGCAGTATTAGTTATTTTTGTATTACTATTTGCAATAGCATTTACTTTAACTGAGAATGAAATGTTGAAATTTTCACCAGCAGCTAAAATTTCTTTTGCAACAGATGTAATAGAAGTTGTAGAAGGTTTTTCTACATATTGGTTTGTAGTAGTATCAAATTCAACATAAGTGGTGTTTGCAGGAACTGTATCATGAATTACTACATTATAGGCAGGAGCGGTACCATCATTGTAAACAGTTATTTTATAATTAATTATATCTCCTTCCTTAACAGTAGTACCACTTGGAACAGAACTTGTTTTTACAGCTCTTAATGCTGGATTTTTTTCTGTAGGAGTAGTAGGAATATTGATAGTATTAGATGGAATTTCATCTAGACCGTCAGCAGTAACTTTTGATGTATTTGTTATATAAGCATCATGCTTTTCAATTTCATTTACTATTACAGAGAATGTCAATGAACAATTTTCGCCAGCACCTAAAGTTTCGACTACACCGGATGCAACTGTTGAAATAGAAGAATTTTTTATATACTGACCATTTTCTTCTTGAGCATAGGTTGTATACTGAGGTATAGTATCTTTGATAACAACATTTTTAGCAGGTACATTGCCATCATTGTAAACTGTTATTGTGTAAGTTATTAAATCTCCTTCTTTTACAGAAGTGCCTTCTGGTATAGAACTTGTTTTTACTACTCTTAAAATTGGACCATTTCCAGTAGTTAAACCAATTTTGTTTGCTTCATTAGAACCAGAATTTCCATCATAAGTATAATAAGCACCGAAGTTAGCAAATAGAGATTTATTATATTTTAAGCTATTACTTGTAGAAAATTTATAATTAAACTTAAGTTGCTCGCCAACAGCCAATTCGTAATTATTTAATACAATCATAAATGACTTTATTGTACTCAAATCTGTTGGTGTGGTTACCCAGTTGTTAGTAGTGTTAGTTAAATCTTTAGTTGCATCAAGATTGTCTGAATAATAAACTGTATATTTACTATCATCAATGTTTGATACTTTAGTTATATAAGTTGTTAAAATCGTATTAATTTTTGTGCCTAAATCATTATTACCTAATATAGATTTGTTATTAATATAAGGTATTCTACCTAAAACAGATATATCAGAAACAGGTACAGTATGATTGTTTTGAATAATTAAGCCCATTGTTGCTTCGGCTCCATCTAAAGATATGTTACCAACAGTGTTTTCGTCAAATGAATCAATAACATCTCCTGTACTGTTAAAGTTACTTAGCTCAGAAACACAAAGAAGAGTAGGTTCAGTAATTAAATCAATGGAATCTGTTGCAATTCCGCAAACTGGATTTGAAGGATCAAGTTTGAATACTGAAGGGTTTCTATATTGGTAAGCAAGGGCGTTATAGTAATATAAATTAATATCTTTTGTAACACTAGGTGTAAATTTATCAACAAAAACTTTAAATTCTACTCTTATTTTAGTTGGGTTAGCATAAATATTTTTTTGAGAACCATCTAGTTTAAATACTAAATTAAACTTGTTATCTTTTTTTATAATGTTTAATTCATCAGCTACAACGCTAAAACCTTCTATATTTGAAATTTGAATGTTAACATTGCCATCAAAACTAGTTACATATTCAGGTAACTCTATTGCAAAAACAGGGTTTTCCCACAAATCAGAATCTGTTCTAGCAGCATTATCTAAAAGTATATTTGCTATAATAGTTTGAGCTTCATTACTATTTTTTAGTGTAGTTGTTTCCAAATTGAATGAAGCATTTGTATCTGTATCTGCTAAATTTAGAGAAAGGTTTAAATCCTTCTCGTGAGTATAATTTATTGCATCTCCAGCATTTCCACGTGCTGAATAAAAATTGACAGTTTCATCAATTGTTTTAAATTTTTGTATTTGAGCAATTGTATATGGAAGATCTGTTTGAATTGCTCTATGATAGCTAATTTTTAAAGCAGTAAGATCATTAGTAGGTGTACTTGTTATTAAAGTGTACTTTTCTATATTTCTAGCTGTTTCCTCAGGAATATCAATTTTGTAGCTTAAAACACCATTTATAGTTTCTGTAGTAGATGATGCTGAAATAGTGTTTAAAAGAGTATCATTTTGGTCATAAATTTTTATATAGCCATCAGCTCCAAAAAATTCAGAAAATTCTTGAACTGAAACATAAAAATCTACAATAGGTATATAATTAACACCTGAAATAAGTGCTGGAAAAGAGTTTGTACCATCACTAAATGTTGAAGCATTTAATATGTATTTATGGCTAAGAAGTGCACCAGATTCAGCTAAGTAAAGAACTGTACTACAAGTATATTTTATTTTACGTAATGATTCTCCAAAAGTATTTAAATACAAGAAAGATTTTGGTACGCTACCAGATTTTGCACCAATATATTCAGTTAAAGTAAAGTGATCATCAAGAGATTTTGTTATATTTGTTGTTGTATTATTTGAATATAAAGTCATAACTCCAGATATTTTATTCTTTAAATTAACACCAGTCAAATCTATTAAATTATATGCTGCTTCAGGATAAGTATATGAGATAACGAACTCGTCAGTTCCTCTTTTAGAAACAGCTTTGTTATTATCTAATGGGTTATCTACAGTAATTGTTATTTGTTTTGTAGTTGAGTCATAAGACCAATTTGAACTATCAAAAACTACATTTGATTGGTCTTTACCATTGGTTGCAGTTGTTTTAACTGCTGATACCTCAACTTTAGAAGGTTCAATACCTTGGTATGTAGGAACATCAACAACTATTTTTGATTGTTTAACTGGAAGTATATTTATTAAATTTGCACTATTTATTTTAGAAAAAATAGTTGTTTGAATATTTATTGTTTTATCATCATTAGCAATATATTTAGTAACACGTTGGTCTAAGCCCATTGTTAAATCAGCAGTCCAACCTACATTTATATAAATTTCTTTTGAAATATTATAAGTGTTTCCAGCTAAATCTTTATATGTTGCAGTAAATAAAATAACGCTATCTTCATTTAACTTTGAAATATCAACGCTATCACCAATGATAGTAGAAATTTGCATTCCAAATTTGTAGTAATTGTGTGTAGAGGGGCTACTATTGGTAATATCATTAAAATAAATTATTTTATTAGTTTCATCTACTGACTTAATATTATTAGTCATTTTACTAAAAGGTAGAGTATAGTTAATAGCCGCTGAACCACTTAAAGTTTTTAATTGTACAGTTGGATTAACTAGTGTACCACCAGTAACTCCAATTTTTAAAGTCAAATAAGGATATTCAGGATTTGCATTAATAACAGCAGAATGTGTTCCGTGTGCCGTTATCTCCATCAAAATATGCATCAAAAGTAACATTTGAATTTGAAGTCTGCTCATTTTGATTTACTGTATCAACTGCTAGAGCACCTTTTTGTGTTATTGTAAAGATTCCGAACTAATGTTGCGGCTAAAATTAGCAGTGGAATGATAAATAATAAAAATAAGTTTAAAAAATGTTTTTTCAAGACAAATCTCCTCCTATATAAATATAAACTAATACTACTAATATAAAGAAAAAATGTCAAGAAAGCCTAAAAAACGACTAAAACACGTAAAACTACGGAAATATGTCTTATATGAAAAATAAGTGCAAAAATTAAATTTTTATTACATTTGTTGCATAGAAAAAAAATATAGTGTATAATGTAAAAAGCATATGAAAATAATACAAATGCATTTATAGCTCAGGTGGATAGAGCGCTCCCCTCCTAAGGGAGAGGCCGCTGGTTCGAATCCAGCTAAGTGCACCAACAAACAAAAAAATTAAAAAGGAAATATCAATGGAACCAAAATTTATGAGCTTAGCCTTAAAGGAAGCTGAAAAAGCTTACGGAAAGCTAGAAATCCCAGTAGGTGCAGTGATTGTAAAGAAAGGCAAAATTATTGCAAGGGCACATAATTTAAAAGAAACAAAACAAAGTGCAATTTCTCATGCAGAAATTTTAGCAATTCAAAAAGCAAATAAAAAGCTAAATAATTGGAGACTAATAGATTGCGATATGTATGTTACACTTGAACCATGCCAAATGTGTATGGGTGCTATTATTTCATCAAGAATAAAAAACATTTATATTGGAACTTTGGATCCTAAAAAAGAAAAACAAATTGATATAAATAAATACAAAGAAGAATATGATATAAATATAGAGTATGGAATAATGAAAGAAAAATGTGAAGGTATACTAAAAGAGTTTTTTAAAACTCTAAGAAAAAACGGAGGAAAAAATGATAATTAATCAAAACAAAAAAATCAGTGTTGCTGCTTATTTTGGTATATTAGCAATAATTATAGCATTGATAGTTATATTCTTTATTATGTATAAATATCAAGTTGAAGGAGAAGCTATACCACCATTTAAAATATCAAAAATGGTAGTGGTAAGTACTGCAAAAACTGAAAATTTACAGTTAATAGATGGTGTATACAATGCAGATGTTATTCAAAATAATGATATAAAGATATTAATAGAAAAAAATGAAAAATATAAAAAAGATGCAATAATAAGAAAAGTAACAATAAATAATATTCAAATAGATAAAAAGAACACAGCAGGAAACATTGAAATATATAGACCATCAATGGGCACAAAATTATATGATTATAAAGAAGAATATAAAATAACAGATTCTATAGAATACATAGGAGCTCAAGAAACATATTTAAAAGGTGAAAACTTAGCCATTTCAAATCAAGGAGGAATAATAGAGTTTTCCATAATAGTGAATGATTTAGGTAAAATAAAATACAATGAAAATGAGAGCCTAAAAGTTAATGGAACATTATTAAAGCAAGTTGCTGTAAGAGATTTAGACTATCAAGTAAAATTTGATTTAATAATAGAGCTGCAAAACAACTTAAAATTAAAAACAAAAATAACATTAGATTTGCCAACAGGCAATATACTAGAAAATGGAATAGAAACATTAGAAGAAAGCAATATGAAAACAGTATTTAAGAGAATATAAAAATTTTATAAAAATACTTGCCAAAATTCAAAACCCATTATATAATATTACTTATGAAGTTAACCTTTGTATGGAAAGTAATTCAATAAAAAGCTATGAACCTCGTCAGGTCCGGAAGGAAGCAGCGATAAATGGTAAAATTTATGTGAGTTGCTTTCCATAGAGAGGTTAACTTGGGTTATAGGAGGAAAATATGGCATATACTGCTTTATATAGAAAATTTAGACCTAAAAATTTTAATGAAATGGTAGGTCAGGAACATATAACAAAAACTCTAAAAAATCAAATAATTGCAAATAGAGTAGGACATGCATACTTATTTAGCGGTGGAAGAGGCACAGGTAAAACATCAGCTGCTAAAATTATGGCAAGGGCAATAAATTGCTTACATCCAAAAGAGGATGGAGAACCTTGTAACGAGTGCGAAATCTGCAAAGCAATATTGGAAGGCTCTTTAACTGATGTTGTTGAAATGGATGCAGCTTCAAATAATAGTGTTGAAGATGTAAGAGCAATTAGAGATGAAGTAAATTTTTTACCAACAGTTGCAAAATATAGAGTATATATTATAGATGAGGTTCACATGTTATCAACAGGTGCATTTAATGCATTATTAAAAACACTTGAAGAACCACCAGAGCATGTTAAATTTATTCTAGCCACAACAGAACCACAAAAGATACCAGCAACAATACTTTCAAGATGTCAAAGATTTGATTTTAAGAGAATTACAGTTGAAAATATTGCAAAAAGATTAAAAATAATATCACAAGAAAGTAATATAGATATAACTAATTCAGCTCTTCAAATGATAGCCGTTTTAGCTGAAGGAGCTTTAAGAGATGGAATAAGTATATTAGAAAGATGTAGCCAAGATACAGAAGGCACAATAGATGAAAACAAGATTAGAGAACTTGTTGGAATGCCAAAACTTGAATTAGTAAAAGAAATTACACAAAATTTAATTGAAGAAGAACCAGAAAAATCAATAGATGTTACAAATACTGTTATTGGAGAAGGCAAGGATTTAGATAATTTCTTATGGGAAGTTATAAAGTATATAAAAGATATATTAATTTACAAAACAACAAAGAAGTTGGAATTATATAGCAAAGAAGACATAGAATTTATAAGCAGTTTAGCAGATAAAGCTATAAAAGAAAAGCTATTGGAACTAATATATGAATTATCCGAACTTGCAAATAACATGAAAATATCTAATCAAAAAAATATTATTTTTCAAGCAGGAATTATAAAAGCTTGTATGCATATTGTAGAAAAACAGCAGGCGGTAGAATATATACAAACAGCACCTAAGCCAATTACAAACAATGCAAAAAAGGAGCAAACAATTACTAAAACAGTACAACAGGAAAAAACAAGTCCAGCAATGAAAACAAGTCCAGTTCAAAATATGGGCAAATATGTACCATACTGGCAAAATGTTTTAGACAAAATTAGACAAGGTGGAAAAATGACAATATATGCAAATCTTATTGGAACAAAAGGTGTTTTAGTAAATGATTTAATTGTAGGCATTGAATTTCCAGGTAAGGTTACTGAGTTTGCTAAGAAAGTTTTAGAAGAGCATGAAAATAAAACTTTAATAGAAAAAATAGTTTCAATGGAACAAGGAAAACCAATGCAAATAAAAATTCTAGATAAAAATGCAGATAGCCAACCCACAAAAAAACAAGGAATAGAGGGCTTTGCTGAAGAACAGGACATAACATTTAATGTTATAGATGAGTAAGAATAATAAAGGAAAGGATTGATAAGAATATGTCAAAAAGAGGAGGATTCCCAGGAATGGGAGGATTTGGTGGAATGAACATCAACCAATTAATGAAGGAAGCTAAAAAAATGCAAGCAAATATGGAAAAGTCACAAGAGGAGCTACAAGCAAAAGAATTTGAATCATCAGCAGGTGGAGGAGCTGTTACTGTTAAAGTATCAGGTTCAAAACAAATACTTGAGTTAAAAATAAACAAAGACGTTGTAGATCCAGATGATGTTGAAATGTTACAAGACTTAATTATAACTTGCATAAATGATGCAACAAGAAAAGTTGACAGTGCACAAACAGCCGAGTTTGGAAAGTATAATATTCCAGGGTTAATGTAGGAGGAAAACAGTGTCATACTATTCACCAACTATTGAAAGATTAATAGAAAATTTTGAAAAATTACCAAGTATAGGACATAAAACAGCAACAAGATTAGCTTTTTATATGTTAAACTTAAATGAAGAAGGAATTAACGAATTTATAAATTCAATAACAGAAGCTAAGAAAAAGCTAAAATATTGTTCAAAATGCTTTAATATAACAGATACAGATCCATGCCCAATATGTTCAAATCCAAAGAGAGACCAAAGTATTATATGTGTTGTAGAAGATGTAAAAGATGTTGTTGCTATGGAAAGAACCCACGAATTCAAAGGGGTTTACCATGTATTACATGGTTCAATATCTCCAATGAATGGAGTAGGACCTGAAGACATCAAAATAAAAGAACTTCTTGAAAGACTAAAGGATACAGATGTAAAAGAAATAATAATTGCAACAAACCCTAGAGTAGAAGGAGAAGCAACAGCTATTTATTTATCAAAATTAATAAAACCAATAGGGATAAAAGTAACCAGAATTGCACATGGAATTCCTGTTGGAGGAGATTTAGAATATACAGACGAAGTTACTTTAAGCAAGGCTTTAGAAGGCAGAAGAGAATTATAAAAAATTCACCCCATATATGAGGTGAATTTTTGTTATCCCAATAAAGTCTCACAAATATCTTTTGTAGAATTTTTTTTGGCAATTAATCTAGCTTTGATTTTCATGTTTTGTAATTTTTGAGGTGAGCTAAAAACATCTAATAAAATTGTTTTTATATCATCTTTATTTCGTATCCAAATTCCAGCACCACTTTTTTCAATAAATTCAGCATTTTCTTCTTCTTGACCTGGAAGTGGATCAATAATTATAAGTGGCAATCCAGAAGCTAAACTTTCAGTTGTTGTAAGACCGCCAGGCTTTGTAATTACTAGGTCAGAAACACTCATTAATTCAGGGACTTGGTTAGTAAATGATAAAATTTTTACAGTATTTTGAGACTGAGTTTCTTCAACAAGGGTATCAAAGCGTTCTTTCATTTTCTCATTTCTACCTGCAACTGCAATAACTTGCAACTCAGGGAAATTATCAATAATTGCTTTTAATCTATTAAAAGTTTTATCCTTTCCAAAACCAAATTCTCCTCCTGCAAAGAACAAAATAGTTTTTTTATCTATACTTAAATTATATCCTTGCAAAATTTTAGGTTTATTATAATTTAATAAAAATCTATTAGATAGAGGAATTCCAGTTGCATAAATTTTACGGCTTTCAACACCTCTTTTGATTAATTCATCTTTCATACCTTCATGAGCTACAAAGTAATAGTCAACAAATTCATTATTTACAATCCATTGATTATGAGGTGCATAGTCAGTCATAATAGTTGCAAGTTTACAATTAATTTTGTGTTTGCCTTTTAATATTGCACACATTTGGCTACTAAACGGATGAGTTGAAATAATTAAATCTGGTTTGTATTCTTGAATTAATTTATCGAGCTTAATAGCCATTATTCTGTTTATAGAGTTACTAACTTTTGCAAGACCTCCATTTTCAGAACCATAATAAAGCTGTTTCCATATCCAACGAGCATTTTTTGAAAAATCAACATAAGCCTTAGTAGTAACTTTATTAAACAATTTATTTATATATTCAATACAATCAACTACTTCGATTTCAGTATCGTTGTAGTGATTTTCTATATAATCCTTAATGCTTCTTGCAGCAGATAAATGTCCTCCGCCATAAGAACCGTAAAAAATTAAAATTTTCTTCATAAATTTCACCATAAATATTATACCATAAATTTTGTAAAAAAAAGAATATTTTAAAAATTTTAGGTAAAAATAAATGTAACAATTTATGAATTTAAGAGGAAAGTTATGAAAAAAATATTTGTATTAACGGCAATTTTGCTTGCTTTAATAGTTTTTATAGCCTTTTTTAACACAAACGAAGAATTTGCACAAAATGGAAGTCAAACCTCAGACATTCAACTTTTAGCAAGGGCAATAAATGGAGAGGCAAGAGGAGAAGATTATGAGGGACAAGTTGCAGTTGGAGCTGTAATCTTAAACCGTGTAAAACACCCAGATTTTCCAAATACAATAGCAGGTGTAATATACGAACCAGGTGCATTTACAGCAGTTTCAGATGGGCAGATAAATCATCCAATAGATGAAAGTTCAACAGTATATAAAGCAGCAAGAGATGCTATGAATGGTTGGGATCCAACAAATGGATGTGTTTATTATTTTAACCCGAATACTGCAACGAATAAATGGATATGGTCAAAAACAATAGTAAAAACAATAGGAAAACACAATTTTTGTAAATAAAATTTACAATGGGAGGATTTATGAAAAATAATATTTTAAAAACAATGAAGAAAAATTACATGTATGGTATAGCAATAATTCTAATAGTTGCAATTATTGTAATGGCAGTATTACTATATAATCAAAGAAACAAATATGTTATTGCAACGGAAAATAGCTATAATTTAGCCTTATATGAGTTGATAGATTATATAAATGATACTGAAAATTATTTGGCAAAATCAACTATTTCGAGTTCTTCTGAAAAAGCATCAGAAACATTGATGCATGTATGGAGAGAGGCAAATTTAGCTCAAGTATATTTAGCTCAACTTCCAATATCAACAAATGAATTATCTAATACTGCTAGATTTTTAAATCAAGTAAGTGATTATAGCCACAGTTTGGCTAAAAAAACAATAGATGGAGAGGATTTATCACAGGAAGAATTAGACAACTTAAAAAAATTACATGAATATTCAACAAATTTGCACAATACACTAGAGCAATTATCGGCAGATATGTCAAGTGGAAGAATTAGCTGGAAAGAGCTTACAAAGGATGTAGATACAACATTTGCACAACAGGTTGATAATCTATCAGCAACAAGCTTTAGCAACATTGATGAAAATTTTGGCGAATATGAAGGATTAATTTATGATGGGGCTTATTCTGAGCATATAGAAAGTAGCGAGAAAAAAGGATTAGTTGGAGAAGAAGTAAGCGAAGAAGAAGCCAAACAAAAGGCAATAAGCTTTATAGGGCAAGACAGAGTAGAAGAAATAAAATCTAATGGATTAATTCAAAATGGCAATATTGTAGTTTATGATTTTACAATTACAATAAAAAATGAGGATAAAAATAATCCACTTACAATATCTGTATCTAAAAAAGGTGCACACATTGTAGTTGCAAATCATAATCGTGAAATTGCAGAAGAAAAAATTCGGAATAGATGAGGCAAATGAAATTGGTAAAAATTTCTTAAATAATTTAGGTATACCAAATATGAAGCCAACTTATTATTTGAAACAAGGTGGAGCTGTAACAATAAACTATGCTTATGAACAAGAAAATGTTACAATTTATCCAGATTTGATTAAAGTAAAAATTGCATTAGATAATGGCGAAATTTTAGGAATGGAAACTAGTGGATATTTGAATAATCATACTGAAAGAACAATAGAAGAACCAACAATTTCAATGGATGAGGCAAAATCAAAACTAAATAAAAACTTAGAAATTACAAGCGAAGGACTTGCAATAATACCAACAGAGTGGAGAACGGAAATTTTCTGTTATGAGTTTAAAGGAAAAGTTGATAACACAGATTTTCTTGTGTATATTAATGCAAAAACAGGAAGAGAAGAAAATATATTAGTTATTATAGATACTCCAGATGGAATATTAACTCAGTAATGTTTTGATTAGAAAAAATTTCAAGTGTATTTTACAAGAAATTGTGTAAACTAATCTTAAGAAAAGTGAAATTTCATTTTTCTTAAAGGAGGATACTGATGTCTGGAAACAAAAACTTAATGTCTGAAAATTTAAAGGAAGAAATAGCAAAAGAATTAGGAGTATATGACGAAGTAAAAAAGGATGGCGGTTGGGGCAATGTATCTAGCAAACAATGTGGCTCAATGGTGGCAAAGGCAATAGAAATTGCGAACAGGAAAGTATAGGGAAAAGACTTAAGGATAGTCAAAATAGGAACCCTTAGGGGTTTCTATTTTTTAGCAAAAATTGACTAAAAAAAGGGTTGATTATTTGTGTTTTTTGTTATATAATAGGGCAGAAAATTGGAGGTATATTATGTTTTTTAAAAACGTTATGATAAATTTAAAAAAATATTCATTTTTATTACAACAATTAGTATCAAGAGATTTTAAAGTAAAGTACAAAAGGTCTGTTTTAGGAATTGTTTGGAGTTTATTGTATCCTATTTTAACAATGGTGGTTATGGCTATAGTATTTTCAAATGTGTTTAAATTTAGTACGCCAGGAGTAAGTTATTTGGCATATTTACTTTCTGGGTTAATTATGTTTAATTATTTTAGTGAGGCGTCAAATTTATCTATGAGTTCAGTAGTTGGAAATTTTGGGCTTTTAAATAAAATATATATACCAAAATACATATTCCCGTTATCTAAGTGTTTATTTGTGGGAATTAACTTTTTACTTACATTGGTTCCATTATATATTGTACTTTTTGCAACAGGAACTGGAGTTAATTGGTATCACTTGTTTTTACCTTATTCATATTTATGCTTATTCATGTTTACTTTAGGAATGGGTTTTATATTGTCAGCAGTATCAGTGTTTTTAAGAGATATGTTTTACATATATGGAATTATAATAATGATGTGGACATATTTAACACCAATTATGTATGATATAAATTTAATTTCAGCTAATTTACAACCATGGCTTAAACTAAATCCTTTATATCACTATATTAATTTTGCAAGAGAAATTATACTTTATGGCAGAATGCCTCAACCTTTTACTTGGGTTACTTGCTTAGTGTCATCAGTAGCTGTATTATTAATTGGGGTAATTGTATTTAAAAAGACTCAAGATAAATTTATTTATTATGTATAATAGGAGGAAATATGATAAAAGTAGATAATGTCTCAATGAGATTTAATTTAGGAATTGAAAAGAATTTTTCATTAAAATTGTTCTTCATAAATCTATTTAAAACCAAAAAAAAGAAACCTAAAAAAGAAGAGTTCTGGGCATTGAAGGATGTTTCTTTTGAAGTGGAAAAAGGTGAAGTAATAGGGTTTATTGGAAGCAATGGTGCAGGTAAATCAACAATGCTTAAAGTAATTGCTGGAGTTATGAAGCCTACAACAGGAAAAGTTACAGTAAATGGAAATATTTGCCCAATGATTGAACTTGGGGCAGGTTTTGATATGGAATTAACTGCAAGAGAAAATATATACTTAAATGGAGCAGTACTTGGATATTCAAAAGAGTTTATCGAGCAAAAATTTGATGAAATTGTTGAATTCTCAGAATTAAAAGAATTTTTAGATGTTCCAGTAAGAAACTTTTCATCAGGTATGACAGCTCGTTTAGCATTTTCAATAGCAACAGTTGTTGATCCAGAGATACTAATTGTAGACGAAATATTGTCAGTAGGAGATATTGCTTTCCAAAAGAAGAGTGAAGCAAAAATGAAAAGTATGATAGGCGGAGGAACAACAGTTCTTTTCGTATCACATTCTTTAGCTCAAATAGAAAAAATATGTAATAGAGTTGTATGGCTAGACCATGGCAAAGTTGTTAAAATTGGAGACGCTAAAGAGATTTGCCAAGAATATTACGACAGCCAATTAAAATAAAGAAAGGAATTTTAATGAGTTCTAAAATTCAAAAAATTAAAGATTACTACAAAGATAATGGATTTAAAGAAACAGTAAAAAAAGTATATAGAGTAGCATCTTTTAAATTAAAAGTAAAAAATCCAAGTAAATCAAATATTGTTTACAAACTGTCTAAAAAGGAAGAACAGCAAATAACAAAAAAGACAGAAAAGAAAGTATATATTTTTACTAACATTCCATATTTTGATGTAGGAGGAGGACAAAGAGCAGCACAGCTTGCGAAAACCTTTAATAATATGGGATATTTAGTTGAATACTATTATGCATTTAACTCAAGTGAAACAGTTAAACACTCAATGTTATTACCAGTTACAGTACATAAAAAAATCACAAAAATTAACAATGATGAATTTGCAAGTAAAATTGATAAAAATAGTATTTTCATTTTTGAAGCACCAATGGAAATGTTTTTACCTTATCTTAACATTGCAGTTGAAAGAAAAAGTAAGATTATTTATGAAAATATAGATAATTGGGAAACTTCTCTTGGAAATATGTTTTTTTCAGAAAAAGCATTAAGAGAATTCTTAGAAAAATCAACAGTTTTAGTGGGAACTGCAAAATTATTGGTAGAGCAATTAAAGGATTATTTAAAAAAATATCAAATTCCAGAAAAGAAAATAATGTATCTACCAAATGCTGTAGACTCAGATTTATTTGAACCACGAAAAAAATATGAAAAACCACAAGACCTAGTTACAGGTTCTAAAACACTTATTTATTATGGCTCACTTTGGGGAAGTTGGTTTGACTGGGAATTAATAGAAAAAGTTGCCAAATCTTGCAAAGATATATCAATTAATTTAATTGGTGATTATGCAGGAATAATGGAAATAGTAAAAAAAATGCCTGATAATATACACTTTTTAGGCTTGAAAAAACAAACAGATTTGCCAAGCTATTTATATTATTCAGATTACGCAATATTACCATTTAAACCAGATGAAATTGGAAAATATGTATCACCACTTAAGCTATTTGAGTATATAGCAATGAACAAACCTGTTATTGCTACAACATTAGAGGATATTGTGCAATACGAAAATGTATATAGTTCAAATAATAGCAAAGACTGGATAAATTGGATTAATAATGGTTTAGATTTTGATATTGAGGCAAGAAATAACTTTATATCAAATAATGACTGGTATTCAAGAATTTCAAAAATGATAGATAGCTTAGAAACAAGCAAAAAGTGCGATTTAGAGTTTTATGATAATATTTCTATTATAATATTAAACTATAATAATATAAATGTTATTGAGAACTGTATTGATTCAATATTAAGGTATAATGAACGATACAAAGTAGAAATAGTAGTTGTAGATAATCAAAGTAAAGATGGCTCTTATGAAATGCTAGAGCAAAAGTATAATGGAAAAATCAAGCTACTTAAAAATTCAAAAAATGGCTGCTCATCAGGTAGAAACTTGGGTGTAAAAAATGCAACAAAGGATTATATAATGTTTTTAGATAGTGACCAATGGATTTTGCATAAGTATTGGTTAGAACCATATATAGAAATTTTAAACAAAAATACAAAAATAGGAGCTTTAGGCTGGGCAGCAGGTTGGTTTAATAAGGAAGGATATTCGTATCATGTTGTAGATAGTTTCCCTTACAAATACATGCCACCAATAGGACTTTATAGATGTGATATTGGATATTTAGGCACAGGTGGAATGATATTAAAAAGGGAGTTATTCAATAAAATAGATGGCTTTGATTTACATTATGATCCAACATGTTATGAGGATACAGATTTATCCTTAAAGGTTAGAAATGAAGGCATAGAAATTGCATATACTACATATTTAGGTGTAGGACATCTTCCACATCAAACAACAAAAAGTGGAAGTAAAGAACATGATAAGTTAATAAAAAGTAAAGGAGACTATTTCATTCAAAAATGGAAAAAAATTAATCCTAAGCTTTTAAAATATATAAAATAGAAAGAGGTAAAAAATATGTTTAAAGACAAAGTATTATTAATTACAGGTGGAACAGGTTCATTTGGAAATGCTGTTCTAAAAAGATTTTTAGATTCAGATTTAAAGGAAATAAGAATTTTTTCAAGAGACGAGAAAAAACAAGATGACATGAGAAAGAAATACAACAATGACAAATTAAAATTTTACATAGGAGATGTAAGAGATGCACATAGTGTACAAGAAGCAATGAAAGGAGTAGACTATGTATTCCACGCAGCAGCATTAAAACAAGTACCATCTTGCGAATTCTTCCCATTACAAGCAGTTCAAACAAATATAATAGGAACAGGAAATGTTCTAGATGCTGCAATAGAAAATAAAGTTAAAAAAGTTATAGTATTAAGCACAGATAAAGCAGCATATCCAATAAATGCAATGGGAATGAGCAAAGCTTTAATGGAAAAAGTTGCAGTTGCAAAAGGAAGAAATGTTGGAGAAAATGGAACTATAATATGTAGAACAAGATATGGAAACGTAATGGGTTCAAGAGGTTCTGTAATCCCACTATTTAGAAAACAAATTAAAGAAGGTAATCCATTAACAATTACAAATCCTGAAATGACAAGATTTATGATGACATTAAATGACGCTGTAGACCTAGTTATATATGCATTTGAACATGGAAAACAGGGAGACTTATTTGTACAAAAAGCACCAGCAGCAACAATAGAAACATTAGCACAAGCAGTTTGCAAAATGGAAAATGTAGAAGAAAACATTAAACATATAGGTACAAGGCATGGAGAAAAATTATATGAAGTTTTAGTTACAAAAGAAGAAATGTTAAATGCAGAAGATTTAGGAGATTATTTTAGAGTTCCAGCAGATAATAGAGACTTAAATTACAATAAATACGAAATACATGGAAATGAGAAAATAAATGAAATGCAAGAATACACATCACATAATACACAAAGATTAGATGTAGACGGAATGATAAAATTATTAATAAAGATGGGGGAAATTGAAGAATGAGAATTTTAGTCCTTGGATCAGAAGGAATGTTAGGACATGTAGTAAAAAGATATTTTGAAAATAAAGGACATGAAGTATATGCAACAAGTAGAGATAAAAATGATATAAACTATTTTGACCTTACAGATAATATAAAAAATATTGATGAAATAGTAAATAGAATAAAACCACAAGTTGTAATAAACTGTATAGGTTTATTAAACAAAGTTGCTGAAGAAAATCAGGCTTTGGCAGTTTTAATAAATAGTTATTTACCACATTACATGGATGAACTATCAGCTAAACAAAATTTTAAATTTATCCATGTAAGTACAGACTGCGTTTTTGATGGAAAAAAAGGTCAATATCATGTAGATAGTTTTAAAGACGCTTATAGCTTTTATGGCCAGTCAAAAGCATTAGGTGAATTAAACAACAATAGAAGTGTAACACTAAGAACATCTATAGTTGGACCTGATGAAAATCCAAAGGGAATTGGATTATTTCAATGGTTCATGAGCCAAGATGGAGAAACAAAAGGTTATTCAAAAGTAATATGGACAGGAATAACTACTATTCAATTTGCAAAATGTATGGAAGAAGCCATTAATAAAGACTTAACAGGCTTATATCATGCAGTAAATGGTGAAGAAATAGCAAAAGCAGATTTATTAAGACTATTTGCAAAATATTTCAAACCATCAACAAAAGTTATAGATGATGACAGTTATGTTTCAGATAAAAGTCTTGCACTAAGAGAAAATGATTACAGATTTAATATTCCAAGTTATGAAGAAATGGTAAAAGAAATGAGAGAATGGGTAATAGAAAACAAAGACTTATACCCAAATCTACTAAATAAAATGGAGGATTAGTATGAAGGTAATGACAATAGTAGGCACAAGACCAGAAATAATAAAACTAGCTTGTGTAATAGAAGAATTAGATAAATATACAGAACATATTTTGGTACATACTGGGCAAAACTATGATTATGAATTAAATGAGATATTTTTTGATGGAATGAAAATAAGAAAACCTGATATATATATGAATGCAGCAGGAGAAACAGCAGCAGAAACAATAGGAAACACAATAAGTATATCAGATAAATTAATTAAAGAACATAAGCCTGATGCTATACTTCTATATGGAGATACAAACTCATGCTTAGCCGTTATCTCAGCAAAAAGAAACAAAGTACCAGTATTCCACATGGAAGCTGGAAATAGATGCTTTGACCAAAGAGTTCCAGAAGAAATAAATAGAAAAATAATAGACCACTCAAGTGATATTAATATGACAATAACAGAACATGCAAGAAGATACTTAATACAAGAAGGTATAAGACCAGAAACAATAATAAAAATTGGTTCAAGTATGAAAGAAGTATTAAGAAAAAATGCTAAAACAATAGAAGAGAGTAAGGTATTAGAAACACTTGGAATAGAAAAAGGAAAATATTTTGTACTAAGTACACATAGAGAAGAAAATGTAGACAACCCTAAGAACTTTGAAAATTTATTAAATTCAATAAATGAAATTGCAAACACATATAAAATGCCAATAATATTCTCAGCACACCCAAGAACAAGAAAAAAGATAGAAAGTTTGAATTTCAAATTTAATGATTTAGTAAAATATATGAAACCGCTAGGATTTGCAGACTATAACAAACTACAACAAAACGCATTTTGCGTAATATCTGATAGTGGAACAATAACAGAAGAATCATCAATACTAGGCTTTCCAGCAATAACAGTAAGACAAGCACATGAAAGACCAGAAGGTATGGATGAAGGAACACTTATAATGAGTGGATTAGAAAGTAAAGATATAATAACAGCTATAAATGTTGTAACAAGTCAAAAAGAAAAAATGCACATTGTAAATGACTATGATGCAGACCATGTTGCAGCAAAAGTTGTAAGAATAATATTGAGCTATACAGACTACATAAATAGAACAGTATGGAAAAAATATTAATAAAATTATTTAAATTTGATTATAGTAATAATATGAGGAGTAATAATATGAATACGGAATTTAAACCAAAGGTATCAATCATAATACCAGTATACAATGGAGAAAACTATTTAAGAGAATCTATAGATAGTGCATTAAGACAAACTTATGATAATTTAGAAATAATTGTAGTAGATGATGGTTCAAAAGACAAGACAGCGGAAATTGCAAAATCATATGGTAATAAAATTAGATTCTTTCGTAAGGAAAATGGTGGAACATCAACAGCTCTTAATGTAGGAATATCACATATGACAGGAGAATATTTCTCATGGCTTTCTCATGATGATATGTATTATCCTGACAAAATAAAAAGACAAATTGAAGAATTATCTAAATTGAACAATAAAAACACAATAATGATGACTGATTTAGATGGAATTAATGAAAACTATGAAAAGATTTATCAAACAAATTATATTCAACATATTAAAGCTTATCCAAATCGAGAAAGATCATATATTCATCCAATTATCTATAATCAAACACATGGATGTACTTTATTAATACCAAAAAAATGTTTCGAAGAGGTAGGACTTTTTGATGAAAAGGAATTGGTTGCACAGGATTTTGAATTCTTTTATAGAGCTTTTTTAAAATTCCCACATAAACTTATTCCAGAAGTTTTAGTTACAGCAAGGGATTCATCTAACAGGCAGGGAAGAAGAAGTCATAATAAGGGAGACGAGGAGTATAGCAGACTATTTATTAAAATAATTGAAAACCTAACAGAAGAAGATATGAATTTATTAGCGCCAAGTAGAGCTGATTTCTATGCAGATATGAAAGAATTCTTTGATTGTGCTGGATATACAATAGCATATAAATATATAACTGAAAAGATGTTTTCAAATTTACAAATATCATCATATGATTTAATTGGCAATAAATTTAATGGACATAATTTACACAAAATGTTAAGAGATAAAGGTGTAGATTCTAAACAAGTAGTTTGGTATAAACAATCTGAAGATATAAATACATTCTACTATGATTTTTCAAGAAAAACAGCCACAAAAGATTTAATCAGCCAAAAAATGTTTCTGGATTCAGATATTATACACTTACACATGGTACACAATATAATTGATTTAAATTATTTACCAATAATGACAAGTTTAAAACCTACAGTAATAACATTACACGATCCATTCTTTTTGGGTGGACATTGTGTACATCATTTTGATTGTAATAGTTGGAAAACACATTGTGCAGATTGTAGATATTTAAATAAAATGTTTGCAATTGACAATGATTATACCGCATTGAATTTTGAATTAAAGAAGAATGCCATTCAAAATTCAAATATTTCAGCAATTGTAGCTTCAAAGTGGATGGAAAATAAAGTAAAACAATCTCCAATATGGGAAAATAAAAAAATATATTATTTACCATTTGGAACAGACCAAAATATTTTCAAACCAGCAATAAAGAATGATATTCGAAAAGAATTAAATATTAATGAAAACAACTTTGTTATAATGTTTAGAGAAGATAGCGTGAGTTATAAAGGATTAGATATAATAAAAAAAGCATTATCTAAGATAAAAAACAGAAAAAACATTACAATAATAGCTGTTGGAGAAGAAGGATTATTAGAAGACTTTGCTGATAAATTTAATATTATTGAATATGGTTGGGTAACAGATGATAAAAAACTAGCAAAATTATATCAAGCATGTGATATATTCCTAATGCCATCTAGACAAGAAACATTCGGTGCAATGGCAATTGAAGCTATGAGTTGTGGCAAAACAGTATTATCAATAACAGGAGAAGGAACAGCATTACCAGAAGTAATTAATTCGCCAGAATGTGGACTAGCAGTAGATGAGAAAAATTTTACACAAAAATTAGAATATTTCATAGATAATACAAATGAATTAAAAATTAGAGGTGAAAAGTCAGTTAAATATGCAAAACAAAATTATAATAGAGAAAATTATTTAAATGGAATGATGAATATTTACAAAGACATAATAAAAAATCACCATGTAGAATACAATAAAAAAATTGTTTTAGAGCAATTAAAAAAATACAGTTGTAATAATTTGATATTAGAAAAAAAACCAGAAGAAATACAAAAGGAAACAATGTTAGGAATACCAGAAAAAATAAATGTAGATGAATATATACTAGTAAAAAAATCTAATATTTTTGTAAAAATATATAGAAAAATTATACCTGTTAAAATTAGACGAAAATTTAAGGTTGCAATAATTGCTTTTAGAGAAGAACGTATTTAAAATAATACATTGTAAACAGGAGGAATAATATGCGTATTACTGATGAACGATTGTGTATAGGATGTACAGCTTGCATGAATGTTTGTCCTACAAATGCTATAGAATTTAAAGAAAATAAAAACGGTTTTTTAATACCAGTAATAAACCAAAAAACATGTAATAAATGTGGACAATGTAAAAAAGTATGTCCTACACTCAACATAAATAAAACCCAAACAGTTAAAAATGTGTACGAGGGCTGGATATTAAATGAAAAAAATAGAATGTCAAGTTCATCTGGTGGAATTTTTTCTGCAATTGCAGAAAATGTCCTAGAGCATGGGGGCTTTGTTTGTGGAGCATATATGAATTCAAAACATGAAGTGGAGCATATAATTATTTCAGAAGAAAAAGAACTATATAAATTAAGTGGTTCAAAATACGTTCAAAGCAATTTGGGAAAAATATTTAAAGAGGTAAAAATAATATTAGAAAAAGGAAAAACCGTACTTTTCTCAGGAACACCATGTCAAATAGCCGGATTAAAAAGCTTTTTAAAAAAGAAATATGAAAATTTAATAACTGTAGATATTATATGCCATGGTGTACCAAGTCCAAAAGTCTTTAAAGATTATATAGAACAAATTGAAAAGGAAAAAGGTAAACATGTAACAACTATATATTTCAAAGATAAATCAGAAGGGTGGAAAAATCCACAATTTGTTATAAAAAGTAATGACGAAATTATTAAAAAGTGTACAATTTTTGATGATATATATGGGAGAAGTTTTTTAACAAATATGATTTTAAGAGAATCTTGTTATGATTGTAAATATTCCACATTAAATAGCCAAAGTGATATTACACTAGGCGATTTTTGGGGAGAAGAAAAATATAACAAAAATATAGATTCTTTTAAAGGTATATCTATAATAATTGTTCATACAGAAAAAGGAAATGAAATAATAAATATATTGAAAAAAGATAGGATTAAGCTATATGATAATGTACCATTAGAATTAGCAATAAATAATAATTATCCGATTGCATTACCATCTTTAAAACATACAAATAGTGATGAATTTTTTTCTGAATATTCAAAAGGAACCAATGATATTAAAAATCTTTTATTAAAATATGTTGACAATAAAAAAGAAGAACAATATAAAGAAAAAAGTGTTGGAATTTTAAATTTTCATTATGAAAATTATAATTATGGAGCAAATTTAGTAGCATATTCTTTAATGAAAACAATTGAAAAATTAGGTTTTAATGCAAAAATTATAAATTATGACGCATTTGAAGATTTAAAACCCATGGAAAAAATACAAATCAATAAAATTAAAATATTTAAGGAATATTTTTTCAAACAAACACCAAAAATTTCAAATGGCTCAGAGCTTTATAAGTTAAATAATTATTTTGATACATTCATTGTAGGTAGTGATCAAGTTTGGAGAAAAACGATAACAGCAGCGAATTTATATCATTACTTTTTGGATTTTGTAAATCCTTCAAAAAAAATATTATCCTATGGGGCAAGCTTTGGAACAGATAAATGGGAAGGAAATGAAGAAGAAACCATAGAAGTAAAAAAACTCATAAAGAGATTTGATGAAATATCCGTACGTGAAAAAGATGGTGTCAATATATGCAAAGAAATATTTGACAGAGATGCGAAACAAGTACTAGATCCAACGCTATTATTAACGGATAAAGAGTATCAAACAATAATTGATTTTGAAAAGCATGATGAAATAAAAGAAGACTATGTAGCATACTACATCTTGTTTGACAAAGATAGAAAAGATAAGAATAATCAAGAATTAAAGAAAATATTACAGAGAGAAAACTTGAAATTAGTTAATATAAAAGGTAAAGATGAGCAAATTCTTGGAAAAGAAATGTTTATTTATAATTCAATGTCTCAGTGGTTAAATTATATTAAGAACTCTAAGCTAGTTATTACTGATTCATATCACGGTGTATTGTTTGCGATTATATATCGAAAGCCTTTTATATGTATTACCCAAAATTGTACGTCATTTAGTAGGTTTGATTCGCTTTGTGGAATTTTTGATATAAAAAATAGCTTTTATAATAGTTTTGATGATATTAAAGATATGGAAAAGATATATAATATTAATTATGATATTATTGAAAGCAAGTTACAAAAAGAAAAAGAAAAATCAATTTCTTTTTTAGAAAGAACTTTGAATGAAAGCTTTACAGAACAAAAACAAAGAAAACTGGAAGATGAATGGACTAATTTGCAAGAAATAAATAGGAGCAAAAACGAGAGAATTTCAAATTTAGAAATATATTATGTGGAACTAAATAAACAACATACTGAACTCAATAACAAATATATTGAACTCAATAACAAATATATTGAACAATGTAAAGAAATTGAAAATTATAATAAAAGGCTTGATGAAATGAATAAAGAAAAACAGGAAATTCATAATGAGTTAATAAGAACACAAGATTTATTAGAAAAGAATGAAGAAAAAATAAATGATTTATTAAATTCCACAAGTTGGAAGATAACTCAACCTATTAGAAAAATCAAAAATTTAATAAATAAATTTAAAAGTAAAGGAGAAATATGAAAGAGTTTAAACCTAAAGTAACAGTAGTAATTCCTGTATATAATGGTTCAAATTTTATGAAAGTAGCTATTGATAGTGCAATCGCACAAACTTATGATAATAAGGAAATTTTAGTTATTAATGATGGCTCAACAGATAATGGAGAAACCGAGAAAATTGCTTTATCTTATGGAAACAAGATAAGATATATAAAAAAGGAAAATGGTGGAGTTGCTACTGCACTAAATTTGGCAATAAAAGAAATGAAAGGCGAATATTTATCTTGGCTTAGCCATGACGATATGTATAAACCATTTAAACTAGAAAAACAGGTTGAAGTTTTAAATAAATTACAAGATAAAAACACAATTATTTTTTCAAATGTTGAATTAATAGATGAAAGGGGAGATATTTTTTGTACAACAAACTATTCAAACTTATTAACACATGAAGAACTTTGCCAAGGAATATATCCAGTAATCAAAGGAACTGTTAATGGTTGCTCAATGCTAATTTCAAAAGAATGTTTTAACAAAGTAGGATTATTCAATGAAAATTTAAAAACTTCAAATGATTATGAAATGTGGCTTAGATTATTTAAAGAGTTTAACTGCTATTTAATAGAAGAACCGCTTATACAATACAGAATTCATAAAAATCAAGATACTACAAAATCACCATATACTTTAAAAGAAGCAAATAAACTTTGGGTAGACATAATAAATAATCTTACAGAAAAAGAAATAGAAGGATGGGGCTTTGAACCATTTAATGTATATATGGATTTGTATTTCCAAATGTATTATAGCAAATACAATGAGGCATATCCAGTTGCCTATAAGAAAGCAAAGGAAATATATGATAAATCAAACCCAAAGGTAAGCATAATAATGCCATGCTATAATGCTGAGAAGTATATTGAAAAGGCTGTACAAAGTGTATTAGATCAAACATATAGAAATTTTGAGCTAATAATTATAGATGATGACTCAACAGATAAAACATGGGAAATCATTAAACAATATGCAAAAAAAGATTTTAGGGTAATATGCACTAGAAAAACTGAAAATGAAAAAGGAATCTCTAAATCTATGAACAAGGGAATAGAAATGGCAAGAGGAAAATACATTACTAGAATGGATAGTGATGATATAATTATTCCTGAAAAAATATTCAGACAAGTACAATTCTTAGATAAAAACGAAGAATATGGAGTATGTTCAGTAAATATTGCAATGATGGACAATTTAGGAAATATTTACAATGAAAATGTGTATCCAGAGCAAAAAGTACCATCAGAATGGACCTTTTTATGGACAAATCCAGTTCCTAATGCACCATGTATGTATAGAACAAACATTATAAAAGACAATAATATAACATTTAGTAATTTAAGAACAGCAGAAGATTATGACTTTTTAGAAAAGCTTATAACAAAAACAAAAGTATATATGATAAATCTTCCTTTATATTATTATAGATATAATGAAAAAAGCACATATAATAAAAATAGAACAGAAACATTTAAAAATTCACTTAATATAAGCAAAAGATATTATATGGAAGTAACAAAGAAAAATGCACCAGATTTCTATAAATTTTTAACATGGTTTTACACTAATGAAGATGAACCAATTATAGAAGATGTTCAAGTAATTAATGAATTCCTTGAAAAAACAGCTAAAGAATTTAAAGAATATTATAAATGGACAGATGAACAGTATTCAAATGTAAAAACAGATATATTAAAAATTATAGAAAAATATGCAGTATATAAATACCTTGCTGGAAAAAATGGTAAAATTGGTGCTGACTTTGAGACTAAGGAAGAAAAACAATCAAGCATTGTTAGATTAATAAAAAGAGGAGAACAATATTTAAAGAAAAACGGAGCAAAAAAAACAATACGCAAAATAGCACAAAAAGTGAAAGGTAAGATATGGAAGAAAAAATAAAAGTATTGGAAGTAAATAATATAGATTTACCAGGCCGTAGATTCAATGGATATGATTTGATTCAATATTCTTTAAAAAAGGATATTGATATAAGGCAAGCAGTAGTTTATAAGCAATCAAATAATAATAAAGTAAGTTTATTATTAAAAAATAGCCAGCAGCTACAAGTGTTTGAAAAATTAGAAAAATTTGAAACAGAAGAGCTATCAGTTCATTCTAATTTATCAATAACATCACCAGCTTTAATAAATAGTGAAGAATATAAAAAAGCAGATATAATACACTTTCACATGTTCCACAATACAAAATTATCATTAATATCATTACTTCAAATATGCAATGAAAAAAAGGTGGTAATGTCTATTCATGATCCATGGACAGTTACAGGCAGATGTGTTCATTTTGGAGAGTGTGAAAAATGGAAAACAGGATGCAAAAAATGTCAAAACTTGAATACATTATTTGAATTTAAAGATGACAATTGTAGCTCTATGTGGAAACTAAAGCAAATGATTTATAAACAAATTAATCCTGAGATTGTTGTATCAAGTAAATATATGTATGATGTAATAAAGCAAAGCCCTTTGACAAAACACTTTACAAATGTTCATATAATTCCTTTAGGAATAGATTTGAATAAATTTGGCAAAAATATAAACCAAAAAGAAGCAAGAAAAAAATTTAATATACCAGAGGACAATATAGTACTATTTTTAAGAGCACAAGAAGCATTTAAAGGAACATCATATATTGTTGAAGCCTTGCAAATGCTAGATACAGATAAAAAAGTTACTATTTTAACTTGTGATGAAAAAAATAGATTAGAGGCAGTAGAAAATAAATACAACATTATTGATTATGGAAGAATGAATAATGAAGAATTAATTCATGCCTATAACGCTTGTGATGTGTTTTTAATGCCATCACTTGGGGAAACATTTGGACTTATGGCAGTTGAAGCAATGGCGTGCTCAAAACCTGTGGTTGTATTTAATAATACAGCATTACCATCAGTAACTCATGCTCCAGAATGTGGAGTATTAGTTGAAAATAAAAATTCTAAAAAACTAATGGAAGCAATAAAAGAACTAATAGAAAATGAAGATGAAAGAAAAAGAAGAGGAGCTCTAGGCAGAAAAATCTGCGAAGAAAATTATAATATAGAAAACTATAATAATAGTTTAATTGAGTTATATAAAAAAATTCCAGAAAAGAAAAGTAAAAATGCTGCTTTATCAAAAATAGTTAATTCTTCACAAAAAGATTGTATTAAAATTGAACATGAATTAAACAAATTTACAAAAGCCAATTTCAAAGAAAATAGTGTAGAATATAAAGAACTAATATTTAAAAAAGATAAGTATATTGAAGGAAAAATTGACTATTCAAATAAAGATGTGCAAAAAATAATAAATAACTATAATAATAATTTATATAACATAATGACAAATAAGAGAACAAATAAACTAATTGTAAAAATCAAAAATGCAGTAACATTGCTATTTACAGATCAAGACAGATTAAAAAATAGCATACAGTATAAGTTCAATCAAATATTTAAGAAAAAGGATTAAATATGAAAGATAAAATAAGCAAATTTAAGTCTTTAATAAAAAAATATGGTATTTTAGGTACCATCAAAAAGGTATTAAACTATGTATTTTCAATAATAATGAATATATTACATAGTTTAAACTTTATCGAAAACAAAAAACTATCAAAAAGCTTAGATGAAATTATTGAAAATAAAAATTATGATAGAATAATTATATGGAGAAGTAATTTTGGATGGAATGTGCCATTATTTCAAAGACCACAACATATAGCACTTAATTTAGCAAAGCAAAAATGCCTAGTATTTTATGAAGTTACACATTTTACAGATAAAATTAGAGGAATAAAAAAGGCAAATGATAATTTAGTATTAATTAATTTAGAAAATAAAAGTGTTCAAAAATTATTATTTACAAAGCTTAAAAATACTAATAAACCTAAATACATACAAATATATTCAACAGATTGGAAAATGAAATTAGATGAATTAAAACAATACATACAAAATGGATACAAAGTAATATATGAGTATATAGATGAAATAAACCCAATACTTTCAGGAACAAAAGAAATTCCAGTTAATATTAAAGAAAAGTATGAATATATGCTTACTGATAAAGAAAACATATTTGTAGTAGTCACAGCAGATAAACTACAGCAAGATATTAAACAAAAACGAGGAACTGAAAAATTAGTATTTGCATGCAATGGAGTAGATTATGAACATTACCAAAATATAGATAAAGACTTTAAATTTGATGAAAAATTTAAAAAAATTCTAGACCAGAAAAAGCCTATAATAGGCTATTATGGAGCTTTTGCCAGCTGGTTTGATTATGACATGGTAAAATATCTAGCTAAAACAAAACAAGAATATAATATAGTTCTAATAGGAACAAAATATGATAATTCTCTTGAAAAATCAAGAATAGAAGATTTAGAAAATATATATTTTTTAGGAACAAGAGAATACAAAATATTAAAAAATTATGCGGCAAAATTTGATGTATGTACAGTACCATTTGTTATAAATGATATTACAAAAGCAACATCACCTTTAAAGATATTTGAATATATGGCTCTTTCAAAGCCTATTGTTACAACGGCAATGGATGAGTGTAAAAAATACAAATCAATATTTATCGCAAATAATAATCAAGAATTTGTTGAATTAGTAGAAAAAGCTTTAAAATTAAATAGAGCAGAAAACCTAGAGTACTTTGAAACCTTAAGACAAGAAGCATTAGAAAATACATGGGAAAATAAAGCAAGAAAAATAATAAATTTATTGAAAAAAGAGGAGCAAATAAGTGATTAAAGAAAAAGTATTAGGATTTTGTGTATGCACTGAAAATCAAGAGGAAATGCTACAAGATATTTTCAATGACTATGAACAAAACAAAAAGTTATTTATTGTAAATATAAATCCAGAAATTGCTGTAAATAATTATCAAAATGAAGAACTAAAAAAAATCTTTAATAACCAGAAATATCAAATTCCAGATGGAACAGGAATTGTATGGGCATCTAAAAAAAATAATGGAAACATCAAACAAAGAATTGCGGGAATAGATTTGATGCTTAAAATCTGTGAAAAATCGCAAAATTATAAGGCTAAAATCTTCCTATATGGTTCAAAACCAGGAATTGCAAAAGCTGCAAAGGGAAATTTAGAAAAAAATTTCCAGCAAATTAATATTGTTGGAGAATGTGATGGATATTGTGATGAAAAAAAGGTAGTTTCAAAAATAATAGAAAGCAATGCAGACATTGTTTTTGTAGGAACAGGAAGCCCAAAACAGGAAAAATTTATAATAGATAATATTGAAAAAATACAAAAAGTTAAAATATTTATGCCAGTAGGGGGCTCATTTGATGTAATAAGTAATACAAAGAAAAGAGCACCAAATTGGATAATTAAATGTAATTTAGAGTGGTTATATAGACTATTTCAAGAGCCAAAGAGAATAGGCAGACAATTAAATTTAATTAAATTTATGTATCTAGTAAGGAGAGAAAAAAATGGATAGAATAAAAGTAATGACAATATTTGGAACAAGACCAGAAGCAATCAAAATGGCACCACTAGTTAAAGAACTACAATCAAGAAAAGAAATTCAATGTATTGTGTGCGTTACAGCACAACACAGACAAATGTTAGACCAAGTATTAGAAGCATTTAAAATTACACCAGATTATGATTTGAATATTATGCAAGTACGGACAAACATTAAGTGATATAACAAGTAGAGCACTTAAAGGACTAGAAGAAGTAATAAAAAAAGTAAAACCTAATATAGTACTTGTTCATGGAGATACTACAACTGCATTTGCAGGAGCACTAGCTGCATATTATAATCAAACAGATATAGGACATGTAGAAGCTGGGCTTAGAACATGGAATAAATATTCTCCATATCCAGAAGAAATGAATAGACAAATGATAGGTGTATTAGCAGATATGCATTTTGCACCAACAGAAAATAGTAAAAATAGCTTATTAAAAGAGGGAAAAAATCCACAAAATATTTATGTAACAGGAAACACAGCAATAGATGCACTTAAAACAACAGTAAATAAAGGCTATTCAAACCCAATATTTGAATGGGTAGGACAAGATAGATTAATACTACTTACAGCACATAGAAGAGAAAACTTAGGAGAACCAATGAGACAGATGTTTAAAGCAATAAAAAGAATAGTAGACGAGTTCAAAGATGTAAAGGTAGTATATCCTGTACACTTAAATCCAAAGGTTAGAGAAATTGCAGATGAAGTACTTGGAAATGATGAGAAAATTAAACTAATAGAGCCACTAGAAGTAATAGACTTTCATAACTTTATGAATAAAGCTTATTTAATATTAACAGATAGTGGAGGAATACAAGAAGAAGCACCATCACTTGGAAAACCAGTATTAGTATTGAGAGATACAACTGAAAGACCAGAAGGAATAGAAGCAGGAACACTAAAACTTGCAGGAACAAATGAAAATACAATATATGACATGATTAGAGAATTATTGACAAATCATCAAACTTATGAGAAAATGAGTAAGGCAGTAAATCCTTATGGTGATGGAACAGCAAGCCAAAGGATAACAGATGCCATTATAGAAAAATATTCAAAATAAATTCGATGCAACCTATAAGGAGAAAAAATGAACACAAATAGCGACATAACAGAAAATGAGTCAATAACTGAGAAAATGATAGTAGTTAGTACAAAAAATAATAAAAAGAAAATAAAGAAAATATTAAAATCTATTATAACATGGTTAATTTTATTGATACTTGCAATATTAATAGTAGCATCAATCTATTACTATAAAGAATATTCAGAGCAAGATTTTGATCAAATTGTTTATTATGTATTAAATGGAGTAGAATCAGCAGCACCAAGTGTAGTAAAAGGAGTAATTGCAACGGCTGCAATACCAACAATTTTGCTTTGGCTAATGTTATGCATACCAACAGTAAAAAATGTAAAAAAAACAAGGCACATAAATATTAAAATAAAATCAAAAACATATAAAATTCAAGTTTTTCCAGTCAAATTTATTTCAAACCATAAAAGAATTTATATATTTATTGTATTTGTAATAGCAACAGTGTTAGTAATATTTGGCTTTAGAATAAACGTTTTTATTTCAAATAGAATAAAGAAAACATCAATATTTGAAGAATATTACGTAGATGCCAAAAGCGCTAACATCACATATCCAGAGGAAAAAAGAAATTTAATAATTATTATTGCTGAAAGTATGGAAAACACAGTATTAAGTAAGGAAAATGGTGGAACTTGGGATATACCGATTGTTCCAGAATTGGAAAAACTAGCATTGGATAATGTTAATTTTTCAAATACAAGTAAAATAGGTGGAGCAAATCAAACTTATGGAGCAAACTATTCAGTTGCTGGAACGGTTGCAATAACATCAGGTATTCCATTAAAAACAGGAGATATTTTAACAAATAAAGAAACATATTTAGAAGAAGGCAAGTATTTATCTGGAGCATATACATTAGGGGAAATATTAGCTATGCAAGGATATAATCTAGAAATTATGCTTGGTTCAGATTCAACTTTTGGAGGCAGAAAACAATATTTTGAAACAAACGGCAATTATAAAGTATTTGATGTAAATTATGCTATACAGCAAGGTAAAATGACGGAAAACGAAAAAGAATGGTGGGGCTTTGAGGATGATAAACTATTTCAATGGTCAAAAGAAGAGATAACAAATTTAGCTAAACAAGGTAGTCCATTTAATTACATAATGGTTACAGCAGATACTCACTTTGTGGATGGATATTTAAGCAAAAATGCAGAAAAAAAATTTGATTCACAATATGAAAACGTATATGCGTATTCTTCAAAATCAATAAATGAATTTGTAGAATGGTTAAAAAGGCAGGATTTCTATGAAAATACAACAATAGTAATACTTGGAGACCATTTAGGCATGCAAACTGATTTTTATAAACAAAAAATGGAAGATAATTATGATAGAACCATTTTTAATGTAATTATAAACGGCGTTATTGAGGCTAAAAATAACAAAAATAGAATTTTTACATCTATGGATATGTACCCAACAATTCTTGCAAGTATTGGAATTAAAATTGAAGGAGAACGTTTAGGAATTGGAACAAATTTATATTCAGGAGAGCCTACACTTGCAGAACTTAAAGGACTTGAAGCATTTAATGATGAAATAAGTAGAAAATCAGATTGGTATAATAAACACATTTTAGGTGACGACTACTATGTAATGAAGAAAAACACACAAAAAGAAAGCGAGGTAAAAAATGAAGAAAATATCAATAATAATACCAGCATACAATGAAGAAGAGGTTGCTCAAGAATGTTACAATAGATTAGAAGAAGTATTAAATAAGTTAAACAATTACGAAAATGAAATAATATTTATAAATGATGGAAGTAAGGACAAAACTTTAGAAATTCTAACAGAACTTGCAAATCAAAATGAAAATGTAAAGATAGTTTCATTTTCAAGGAACTTCGGGCACCAAGCAGCAGTGACAGCAGGACTAAAATATGTAACAGGAGATGTAATCTTAATAATAGATGCAGACCTTCAAGATCCACCAGAGCTATTGCCAGAGATGTTAAAACTATGGGAAGAAGGCAATGAAGTAATATATGGTGAAAGAAAAACAAGAGAAGGCGAATCAAGATTCAAATTGTTTACTGCAAAAATGTTTTATAATACTTTAAATGCCCTTTCAGATGTGGAAATACCTAAAAACACTGGAGATTTCAGGCTAGTAGATAGAAAAGTTGTTGATACAATTAATTCTCTTCCAGAACATAATAAATTCTTAAGAGGGCTATTTAGTTGGGTAGGCTATAGACAATATGCTTTCAAATATGAGAGAAAGGAAAGATTTGCTGGAAAAACTAAATATCCATTAAAAAAAATGCTAAAGCTAGCTGCTGATGGAATAATTGGATTTTCAACTAAGCCACTTAAAATATTAGGAGGATTAGGATTTATTTCAATAATAATTTCATTTATTATTTTGATATATTCACTGCTTTCATTTGCATTTGAATGGAACAATTTAGAAGCGGGTTGGACATCTATAATGGTTTCAATAACATTCTTTGCAGGTGTTCAATTACTATCAATATGGGTTCTTTCTGAATATATAGGAAGAATATATGATGAAACAAAAAATAGACCACAATATATAGTAGATAAAACTATAAACATAAAATAAAAAAATGTTAACACTCTATGTGTTAACATTTTTTAATAAAGCAAATAATAAAGTAAAGTAAATAGTAAAGCTTAAACTATTAAATAAATTACCAGACATATACGCTATTCCAAATACAAATATAATTGTAATAACAGCCAATAGATTTATAACATTTACACATCTAAATTTAGATTTTAATACTTTATATGCATATAGTCCAATGAGTACAAAGTAAGGTGCAAAAACTAAAATAGTTCCAATAATTCCGCAAGGCATAATATTGTACAACAAAATCTTTTTCAATGTTGAAGATATTTTGTAATCTAGTATTGGTAATTCCAAACCATTTATCCATCTTGTTATTATTAATTTCTACTACTCTTTTTACCATACAAAGCTCAACATATCTATAATTTGTAGTTAATGAAATATCTTTTTGTAAAAAATCATACCAAAAGTCAGTATCATATTGATATGGGTAGTTTTCAATAAAGAATTGTTCATGCAAATCTTTTTCAAGATAATGTTTCTTTATGTAGTTTAATTTATAAATATAATTAGTATCACTATCAGTTCCCTCTTGAGAAGGAGAAATATTCTCTTGAGAATCATCTGAATCTTGTGAAGTTTGATTTTTTTCTTCTTCTTTAAATGTATCAATAACAGTTTGTCTTTCATTTATTCTATTAAACATTGGATTTATTGGCAACAAAGAAGAGTACACCAATAAAACCACACAAATAGGTAAAACATCTTTAATATTAAATCTCTTTTTGCTCATAATGTAAACAAATGAATAAGCAAAAGCTGTATATATAAATACGATAAATACACCTATAACAGAAACTCTTGTACATAATAAAGTTAAAGCAAAAACATCAACAATTAAAGTAATAAGGTTAATTGCAGTATGTTTTTTGGCAAATAAGTAAATTGCAAAAGGTAAAAACATAATTAAAATTGCACTAATCTGGTTACCATATTCAAAAAGACCTTTAGAAGCTAAATCTTTATAAGTATACGTAGAGTTATTATTAAACCATTCAAAGAAGTTAGCCTTAATTATACTATCACTGTAATTACCGTAAGATACAACAAAAATATTACTTAAAATAATTACTAACCCAATTATTAGTATTAATGATTTCATGATATTAATAATAGTATCATGAGATAATTCAGCCTTGTAAATACAATAAATAAGTAAAAAAGGTGAAAGCATTTTTACAAAATATAATGCTTCTTTTATCATTGAATAGTTAAAATCACCAGGAACTAAAGAGTGAAAATGCATAGCGTTAATCTGGTGAAAAATAAAGTAAATTCCAATAAGAATTGGGTAAATAAGTAAAAAGTATTTCTTTTTACCACAAAGTAAAGTATTAGAATTATCTTTTTTAATAAAAAAGTAATATAAAAATAATGCAAATATTATAATAACTCTAATCAAAGTTGATATAGAGTTATAAAATATTTTAATATCAAAAATTGGCTGAATAATCAAAAATAAAATTAAAATATTATTAATCGCATTATTTTCTTTCAGTTTTTTCATCATTGTTATCATTCCTTATTCTTAAAATATCTTTATAGCCAATCGCAACAATGGCAATGCACATCAATGCAAAGGATAGAGCCTTCCAAAGTCCGCTATCTAAAAGAATAATAGCAAACATACCAAAAGTTGCACTAAGTGCATATAGCATAAGAACCGCTTGCTTTTGAGAATATCCACGTTTCATTATTTTATGATGTAAATGTTCTTTATCTGCTTTAAATACACCCTTTAAAGATTTTGTTTTTATAATTCTTCTTATAATAGCAAGAGTTGTATCTAAAAGAGGAAGGGCAAAAACAATAAGCGGAGCAATAATAACTATTGCAGTATATGTTTTAGCCATACCTAATATAGAAATAATAGATAAAGTGTAACCTAAAAAGTTTGAACCAGTATCTCCTAAAAAAGTTTTAGCTGGGTTGAAATTATATGGTAAAAAACCAAGAATACTACCAGCAAGAGCCAATACTAATAATATAGAAATTAGAGGAGAACCATTTAAAGTAAATATTATTAATAAAGACAGACATGAAATAAGTGAAACCCCGCTAGATAATCCATCTAAGCCATCAATTAAATTAATAGCATTTGTAATACCAACAATCCAAATAATAGTAACTAATTTAGCTATTATTGCCTCAGTAAAAACTGCTGTGAAAAATGGTACTGAAATTGTATCAATTTGAACACCACAAGAAGTAATTATAATAGCTGCTAGTGTTTGACCAAACAACTTCACAAAAGGATTTATACTTTTTAAATCATCTAAAAAACAGAATCCACCTAGTACTATTAAACCAGCAAAAAATCCAATTAATTTAATGTAATATTGTTCTGAACCGAATAAATTAATAGTTTGCTCAAAAGACATTACAGCAAGCAAGTATATAACTGAAACAGTAAAGCCGGTTATTACTGCTAAGCCACCAAGTCTTGGCATAGGTTTTTTATGAATTTTTCTAGATTCTTTTGGAATATCAAGTGCTCCAATTTTTTTTGCAAATCTAATAGTATAAGGTGTGCAAACATAAGCTGTAATGAAAGCTAAAAGAAATGCTACTGCCATATCTCCCCACATATAAATGCTCCTTTTAAGATTTAATATAAATAACACTCTAATTGTATCCTCAAAAGCTTAATTTGTCAATCCTTAGAGTAAAAATAAATCTTGTAATTTATAAAATATTTAAACAAGTATGAAATAACATAAATAATATTCTCATTATTAAAACCTAGAAGGCTAAAAAGCAGCAATGGAAAATACAAAATTATAAACAAACCAATTTTAATATTCATAGAAGGAAAGAAACTTACAAATGCAAATACCATTATAGCCCAAACCACATTAAGAATGGCAGTTGAATAATCCATAAAACCAAAAAGCTTATTTTTGAATGTATAGTTTTGAGGAATAATAAATTTTATTTTGAAACACCTCCTTTAAAAGCATTAAAAAAGTTAGACATATTCAAATTTACATCTGTTGAAAAACCGCCAACAAAATCCTTTACAAAAGAATTAGCTTTAAATAAAGTATAAATCATGCCAAGATGAATTATTTGCGAAGGCAGAGAAGCAATATCATTGTTGTTAATTATAAAACAAACCAATAAAATAGTAGCAATAAAAATCTGTAAAAATAATATAGCAATAAATGATTTAAACCAAACCTTGAAAAAATTACTAGTTTTACTGCTAGATAAAGTCAAAATCGCAAAAGGAGCAAGTAATATTAAAACTTTAATAAGAATGTAGCGAATTGCATAAGAAACAGATAAACTAAGGAAACCAAAGGTTATGGAAGACTTTAAAATTCCGGTCAAAATTAAATAAACTAAATGAATTGGAAACAAAGTATTCCTGAGGGATAACATTACTGATTAAAGTTGAAAAAGAAATATCTACTCCAAATAAATATGTACCTAACTCACAAAGCATATTGGAAATATGCGAAACAAGAAAAATCAAACCACCACATAGATATTGACTTGCATTTAAAGCCAAAGCACAAAGAATTAATTTAAAAATAAACTGCAAAGGGCTTTCAACCTGCGAAAATGTAAGGTGAGAAAGCAAAAATGAAATTGCATAATAAATCAAAAAGCCATAAATCAGGGAGTTACAAATAAGATTAATTCCAGAATAGCTATTTATGCCAATAACATCAGTCAAGTTTGTAGTAATGCCTGAATCTACAAAAACTAACTTATCTAGATAGTTTGTAACATTGTTATTGATTGAAGATAGTAAATTTGAAAGCATATTATTAATTGCATACACTAATAAACTAGTAATATTAACTTCAGTAATTAAAATCACCCCTCTTCAGTTTTTGTTATAAGCAACTGTATTGCAGATAAAATTAAATCAATACAAAGGATGAATGCATAGGAAAATAAACTACCACGAATAACTCTTTTTCCTGTTCTAATTCTTTCCTCATCACCAAAGCTAAACTTTTTCATAAAAACGCCAGAACCAACAGCAACAGCTGCTGCCGGAGTGGAAATTCTCAAAAGCCAACTTTCAATGGTTTTAAATGCAGAAGTTATAGTGTTTACAAGTTTTGGATACGCACCAAAACTAAATGTACAAAAACAATTTAAAAATATGAAAACTAAAAATATAATTTGAATCACATAATATAATTTTTTCATAGAACCTCCTATCTATAAGATGTTAAAAAAACATCAAATTAAATAATTTTGTATTTTTGAAAACCTTTCTTTTTGGGTGAATTATCTAAAAAATATGGTTGCATTTTTAGCTTTGTTGGAGGTAAAATCTTATCTCCATTAGAAAGAAAAGAAAGGCAAGAAAAAGTTTCTAAATGTTGGGTAAAGAAGTTTGTATCATATACAAAATCAGTATTAATATGAGTAGTAATGCTTTCAGAAACACTAGATTTATTGGAATTTAATGAGTTTGTAATATAATTGTAATTTGTCTCTTGAGCATTTTCAGAAATACTTTTAGATATTTTTGTTTTATCTTCTTTACCAATTTGTTTTTGAGCATCTTCTATTGTAAAAGCATCATCTGTCCTATACCAAAGTTTGTTTATCAAATTTTGAATAATTGATTTAACTGCATATTGATCTTTTAAAGAGTTTAGAAGAGATGTATAACTTTGAGTAGCTACAATGTTAATACATTTAGCCTCTCTACTTTGAGCGAAAAAATCACTATCAGTAGCTGTCACATATTCATGAAATTCGTCACAAATAAATACACTTGGTCTTACATTATTGTGAGCAAGCTGTGATAATATTTCAGCTTGAAAATCAAGCTTTAAATATGCTGCAATTATTTTTGAAAGATTCTTAAATAAAGCAATATTCATATTTAAAACTACAATTTTCCCTTGCTCTAAAACATCTTTAAACCCTTTAAAAGTAACATCTTTTTTTTCAGGGCAAAAAGTTTGCATTATATCATAATCAGATATAAAAACATTTGTCATTCTAGTTATTTCGGATTTTAAAATAGAAAGAACACGACTATCAAGAGTTCTGTACTCAGTTTCGAAAAAAGTTAAGGCAGAATGAAGCTCATATATTTGATGATGATTAAGTTTTGCAGTTCTAAATAACTCTCTTAAATAACAAACCTTTTCATTATAGTAATTGGGAGAATTAACTAATTTATGAATTTCAGTAAATGTTACATATCCGTTGTTATAAAGTCTGCACAATTTAATACACTCACATAAAACTTCTTCAGCTTTATCTAGCCAGTAAGATTCAGAATTGTTTGGTGAAAAAAGTGTTAATATGGTTTTTAAACGATTTGCTAAAACAGAAGGTTTTAAATTGGGTTTATCAAGAGGATTATACCTAACATTTCCACCAAGCTCAATTACACATAAATCATCTATTCTATTATATTCTTCGGCATACACTTTTACTTGCTTATAAAAATTTCCCTTAACATCTAATATTAACATCCCAAGCTTTTCAAAAGCATTATCAGCATTGTATTCTATTAATTGTTTGGTATATGGATACATACTAGAACTAGTTTTGCCTGTACCAATAGTTCCTGTAATAAGAAAGTTTTGATATAGACCTCTTTCTGTAAGATATACAGGAGCATTTGTTATGGCATTATTACCTAAATATAAATTAATTCCAGAAGTTGGTTTAACCTTTTCTCTTTTTATTTTTTTATCTATTTTATCTTTAAAAATTAGTGAATATATAGAATTTGAAAAAAGAAAACAAACATGGTAACAACACAAACAATAAATAATTTTCATGCACTTCCAAGCAATAGGTGCTTTTATGCAAATATCAAAAGGGTAAATGGCATAGGGAATTATAAGATGTGATGTTAGAAAAATTGGTTTAAAAACAAATAAAATGGGAATAAATAATAATATTGCTAGCAAAAAACAGAAAGCAAAATGTAATAAAAACAATATGAACTTCAAATTTTAACCTCCTTAGGAAATTTTTTTGATTTTTAATTTTGAACCCTGTAAAGAGTGAAATACTTTCATTTCAAAGAATGAATAAATAGAATAATTTGTTATGAAAAAACTAATAATAAAAGATGCAAAAAATAAATGAATTAATATTTTAAATCTACACCACCTTTCATAATTTTTCATTATTCTACTACAAATTATTTAAAATGTCTATACTTTTTAGAAAAAATATGTTAAAATCTTTAAAGAGTAACATATTAAAAATGTTTAAGGAGGAATATTTATGATAGAAAAAACAACTAAAATAGGAGAATTATTAGAAATAGCTCCAGAAAAAGCAGAAATATTAATAGAAGCAGGAATGCATTGCCTAGGATGCCCAGCATCACAAGCAGAAACAATCGAAGAAGCTTGCCAAGTACATGGAATTGATGTAGAAGAGCTATTAGAAAAAATTAATAAATAATAAGATTTGAAAAATATGAAGTAAACCCAAATTATTAAACAAAAATGTTTAGTAATTTGGGTTTATTTATTTTTAAAACTTCGCAATGTTGAATTGAAATTAACATAATTGCATGATATAATATATTCGAATTAAGTTTCACTTATTCAGTATTCCTTGCGAGACACCTGGAAAATTCATTAAACAAATAATTTTAGGGAGGAATCTATATGCAAACAATAGCTACAATGAAGGAACTTATCGAGCTAAACGAGTTGGTCTTCAAAATGAACAACTTGAACCGGTGGAGTGACTTTAAGCAGTGCGACGTCTACAATGAGCTAAATAAGCAAGCATTTAATTGCATAATTGCTTTTGAACTAGCTAACTTTGTAGAAAAGCAAGGCAGAAGTGTGAATTGGGTTTGCTTCCCGCGTATTGCAATAAGCAGAGCTTTTGCTAAAGTGTATGTTTTTTATGATACGCCTGAACACAAAATTTCATTTTCTGCTAAAATAGGAAACATAGGAAAAGACAAGTTTGATGATGTTACAAGAGAATATATCGCTGTGAAAACCAGTGAGAAATTCGCAAGTTTTTTGTGTGATAACAATTCTTCTTTTGAAGAAGCAATTTATAGGGTAGCAAGCAAAATTGCAACCTATATTGAGTTGTTGGAATATGAAAAAATTGTACAGAATCAAGCATTAATTTCCCAAAAGAAAGAGGAAATTATGAATGAAATTTGTGAGTATATGTATATCCCTGGTGTTAGGGAATTCATTAATCAAAATTCACAAATTTTCAAACTCTTTCAGTTTGTTTCAAGCCTTAGGAACAAATTGCGTTGGGCAACGTGCTGCAAAGCAGTAAAATGTTCTGTTTTAGGGCATTTGTTTGATACAGCAATTTGGGCATACCTTATTGGACTGGAGCAAAGTTCTTTTGATGAACAGCTTGCAACAAAGTTTTTCTTCATGGGAATTTTCCACGATATTGCAGAAACTTGGACGCATGATATACCAAGCCCAATAAAGGACAAAATCGAAGGTTACCGAGCAGCAACCGAAGAACATGAAAGCCAAATGCTTGAGGAACACATGTATCCTAATCTTGTGACTTTAGGTTTGGACGAACCAACAAGAAACATTATGTTTGAGGATAAAGTAAACCGTAAATACAGAAAATTCATAAAAATTGCGGATTATTTATCAGCAGACAGTGAGTGTTGGCGAAACCTAGTAGCAGGAAGTCGTTATTATTATTACTGGGATGCAATTATCGAAAGAAAAATTGACAAAAGTAGTAAAATAAACACTGTGATGCATACATACCTTACAAAGTATGCAAAAAAAGTTCGTAGAAGATGGAGATAACAACAACGTAGTTATTGAAAATGGGTGCAATTAGCACCCATTTTTCCTCATATTTAACAAGGAAAAAAATAAAAAATTCAAAAAAATTAAAAAAATATAAAAAAAGTATTGACAGTTGTGAAAAAATGTAGTATTATAGAAAAGCAGTTGTTCAAAACGACTGCTTAAATAATTCGAAAGAATTATGGGCTATTAGCTCAGGTGGTAGAGCACTTGACTTTTAATCAAGTTGTCCGCGGTTCGAGT
>ERZ772883.306-NODE-306-length-55373-cov-10.264001_pt1 | contig 55373 bp, 66 predicted proteins | sample MGYA00580575_ERZ772883 | MGnify/ENA primary metagenome ERZ772883 (study PRJEB29015, sample SAMEA2737666) | human gut metagenome | biome: human gut; feature: human-associated habitat; material: faeces | place: China | collected 2012 ... | reverse complement strand
CCATGATTTATTCCCCCTTGCCCAGTTGCTTGCCCAGCTGATCCACGCCGGTGGCCGCCAGTCCCGATACGATGCCCACAGCGATGGATGTCAGCACATCTCCTGCGGGATAATCCGGCATGATGTACATCCCCACGGCCCCCAGCGCCGCCCCGGCGGTGCCCACAATGCAGGGGATCCATTTATTATCCAGGCCTGTAGCCTTGATGATTCGGCCGATCAAGTAGCAGATTACGGTGATCCCTGCCACGCTTGCGATTCCAAAATCCATAATTATTCCTCCAAATTAATTTTTTGTACCCTTTAAATCTCGGATGTCGTGCTGGCACTCCAGCATTTCGCCTTCCAGTTTGTAGGTTCTCTCTATCAGATTATTGTGCGCCTGCACTTTGTGCTCCAGCTGCTCCAGGCGATACTGCGTGAGTCGGCTGGACGCAATTACACCCAGCCCAGACCCCAGGAGCGTTCCCGCCAAGGAGAGGAGGGCCACGATTACGGCATCTGACATCTTTAGGCCACCTCCCAGGCACCCGGCAGCACGTCCGGCCCCCATACAGTGGCATCTGCCCTGCACTGATAAATCTGCTCATCTGTCCAACGCATGTACTCCCCAGCATTGTAGCAGTCATGCGCACCAGTGGGAGCCACCCAGGGGAGCGCCCACCGGGCAGATGTGGCATGGTAGGGTGCCCACAAACTCGGAGCTTGTCCGGGTGCCCAGGCCTCGTTGCCGGAGCTATCGTGGGCCTGGCAGCAGCGCCAGGGCTGGCCAGCATGCACCCGCACATCGCCAATCGCGTACTTGCCGGGCTGCCACTCCTGCAGCAGGGCCATATCAGCGATCACATCATCAGCCGGGGCTGTGGGCGCAGCTGCGCGGGCCTCGCGGGCCGCCCGGCGGGCCATGGCCTCTAAGGCTTTGCAGATATCAGGCATTTTGCAATCCTCCTTCAAGGGCCGCCAAAATGGCGGCTAATTTTTCTTCCGTGGTGGGCTCGGGCGGCGTTTCTGCCGCCAGCGCCTCCATTTCTGCCATCTCCTCCGGCGTGGCATCTCGGCAAACGCCGTCTTTGCAAACTCTCATATTTTCGCCCCCCAAATTTTTACTGTGCTGCCAGCTCCAAACTGTGCCTTAGTGGGGTCGAGAGAGCTTAGGCCAAGCCCTGTGATATGGCCTGGCCCCGCCGCCTCTCCGGCGGACACAGTTGCGGCGCAGCTGGCACCTTTACTGCGCCGAAATACAACGTTACGCCCATTCAGCGTCCTGATTTCCCACAGCTGGCCCCATCCAGGATTTTCTTTGTACGCCGTTTTGCGCAGCATCGGATAACCCGACACGCACGTATTTACTCCGTATGCGTTTGCCCAGGTGGGGACGGTCATCCGTGCATGGGTGTTAGAAATATTATTATCAATGTTGACTTGCGCTGGCTGGATGTGCAACTCAAAATACATCTTCTTCAGCTGCAGTGGGGCCCCGCTTAAATCAGATGCGATTTCCCACACACCGACATCCTCTGCCAGCGTATACTCGCCTATATACTCCAGCTCGTCCGGCGCGTCCAACATCATCCACTTATTGTAATTGCTCAGGCATACAAATCTGTGCACCCCGGCTGTAAGGCTTGTAGCGCTGATTGGGGCCAGCGTCCGTCCGACTATCGCGCCGGTTACACCATTGGCGGTCAGAGTCGGATTTTCGGCTTCGTTGGCGTTAACAAACTCCACTGTGATAATCGTACCGCCTGCAACCGATCCATCAATGTAAGTTGCTTTTTTTGCAGCATCACATGCTGCGGTGGAGCATCGACCGAATAATGAGCCTACTGCGGGGAGTGTTTCCCACCGGGGGATTCCGTCTGAGCCAACAGTGGCAACTTTGCCAGCGTCCGAATCAAGCGGTGCGGCGGGGACACGGGTTGCTAGGGCGGATCCTACGATTTTGGCATCCGCGGCCTGTCCGCTTTGGGTCAGGGTGGCGTCAACGTTGACGGTGCTTGGCGCTACGTACGGATCAAGCAGGATAGCCGCGCGGGTGCTGCCCCGCATGGAAAAGTGGTGTACTGATTTCTTCAACGCAGATGCTGCCGGTGGCGTCAGATTGCCGGGGTGCAGGATTGCGTACACGGTTTGTCCGATCTGCAGTTCGGGGCCGCTCGCTGTATTACCTGGGCTTTTAAACTGCACTGCCAGTATAGCCCCATCAGCCGACGGGTCAAATCCGGCGGTAACGCCGGTAAGCACTTTCCGCTTGTCAGCTGCGTTGGAATTGCAGATGCAGCTCCCCGACACCGGCAATTTGACTGCGCCGTCAAGTCCGTTGATCGTCGTGACGCCAGCACTGCCGCCAGTCGCGTCAGCTCCTCGGGGCAAGCCAAAACTGAGCACGGGATTGGCGGCGGTCCCGGTAATCTCAGCCGTGGCGGGACTTCCGGCAGGCAGTGTGGTCACCGTGCCGATTTGCAGATTTGGAGTCATGCCATTTTTGCCAGGCTCGCCCGGGTCACCCTTCTGGCCCGCTGGCCCGGTTGCGCCGGGCTGCCCAGCTGGTCCCTGTATCCCGGCGTCTCCCTTGTCGCCCCGGGGGCCCTTGATGTTGACGGCCGCCGGGGCATCACCCATGCCGTCCTTGCTAGGGGCCCACGTCAGTGTGCCGTCATCGGCCACACTCGGCGTCCAGTAGCCGCCATCCTCGCCCTTGTCTCCCGGCACTGGTATGACGGCGCCCCCGGTTTGCCGTGTGTCCAGCAAGATCCAGCCGGTGGGGCCCAACATGAGCCGGTTTACGCCCACCGTAATATCACTTGCGCCGACGGGAGCCCCGGTAATGCGGTCGATAATCGGCATTTCGTTCCCACCGTAGCTCAAGCGTGGATTTTCAGCAGTGTTCGTTTTTGTAAATTTCACGGCAAGTACCGCGCCGGGCCTGAGGATAAAACCATCAACTGCTGATACAGTTTTAACTGCAGCGGTCCCCGCAGAGGTGCACGTCACCAGCGCATTGACGGGCAGGTTTACCGCGCCGGATTGCCCGTTTACGTTTGTCACGCCAACCGGCACATACACGTTTCCAGAGCTATCGGGTGTCACGCCATTTACGGTGCGTACAGTTTTGCCGAGAGCCCCGTTGATTTCCTGGAGAGTCGTGCACTCATAATTATTGCTCTCCACGTTCTGTGTGTTCATTGGGTGAGCTTCGACATTTAAACGAATGTTAAAAATTGCAATCGTTCTTGTATAAGTCACTGTAACGGTTTGGGGTGCGTTAATTTGTATGTCAACGTCCACCATGCCGGGGACAGCGGCCAGCTGCGGGGCCAGTGCGATTGTGAGCGTGTTGCCATTTGCCGTGACGGCTGGGCTGCCGTTGGGCATTTTGTCGTAAGTGCCGCAGTATCCGTCAGGCTTGCGGTACCGCACCACGGCGTTTACCTCCGCCGTCTCTCCGGACGCTGGGATCCGCCAGGCGCCGGTCCAGGCCTCCCCCGCCTCGTAGACAGTCAGCACGATTGCGTGGGCCCAGACATCACCCTGCTTGATGTGTACAATTGGCGTCGGATTATGTGTTGCTAAATCCATTATAAGCTTATGGTCAACTAGCATATCGTCGCCTCCTTACTTCAATTTTTTAACCGCTACGCTGGCGTGCAATGCGATACTGCGTATGTCTCGCATCGCCACCACAATGTCCGATATGGTGTTGTCAAGCCGCCGGGTAGCCGTCCCGAGATCAATAGCAGCGTACCGGTCGGTCACCACGTCGTACGAGGTTTTCACCACTTTAGCGCGCACGTCTACGCCCAGTTGCGGGTGCCGCACGGTCAGTGTGTCGCACAGTCTCACCTGCTCTAGCGGCGCGAGGTGTTTATATTCAGACGTTTGCCACAATGGGACAAATGATACTTCCATCGTCACATCCGGCAAAGTTACTCCGTTGGCCACCAGATAATCCCGTGCCCGTGTCCACAGCTCGGCAGCGGTCGGTGTGCCGCCAAACTCCGCTGTCAGATCGAGTACCTTAGTCCGGCGGTAGCTGTGCGGGGTCCCAATCTCCAGTACGCGCTCGGGTAGCTGTACCAACACATCCGGGGGGTCCCCCTCCTGCGTTGTGTCGGGGCCGTAATAGTAAGGATAGATACTGTCAAACAAAGATTGTATGCTGATCTCATGATCCAGTGATGTTAGGTTCTTCCCATACTCCACCACAGCGTCCCGGTCAATGCCCCTGCGCTCGAGCAGTTGCACGTTAAAGCGGTCAAATCGCAGCTCGCCGCCGTACACCTGTACCAGCGATCCATCTTCGCCGCTTAGGCACAGCCTCGCGGTGGTAGGCATGTCCCGCCGGTACGGTGTCGTACTCGCGATATCCGTCGAAAAGGTAAATGGGTTTTCACCGACTGAATTTACAGCAATTGCTTTAATTGCATAAGACGCCCTATTTGCGCTAAATGGAGTAACGCCAATGTGGTTAAGCTGATAGCTTACGTGTTCTGCAAAAATTCTAGCTACGCCATTCATTGATTGAGCAATTGATGTAATGCGGAATGGCTGCCACTGGTCTGTATCATTTGGCGGTGCTAAAATAATGCGATCCACAGCTAGCAAATCATACTTGTCACCACCAACCGGATAGCTCATCTCCAACTCAAAAGGACCGTTGCGCTCCTCGGTGACGATGCACGATATGACATCAGATAACGCGCCCAGGCCCATTGTCTCAAAGCTGCGCTCGTCGGATTGATACAAAATCGGATAGCTCATAAGTGCCACCACCTCGGGATAATCTGCAGCCCGGCGGCAGGCGCGTCAGTGGGCGCGATTGCGGCGGCTTTGCGGGCCAAACGGATGATATTCCGGCCGGGTGCCAGCACCGGGAAATCGGTATTGATCCTGAGCTGTGAATTAAGATTAGCAGCAACATCGCCTCTTTGGTATGCCCCGGTCATGTTATGCATCTCACAATCGACTGTGGTGTAATACGACGTCGTGCACAAAAGCGTTTGCTCGCCCAAATCATTGCTGACGGTCAATGTCACATCTGCGCTGCCGTCCAGGAGGATTAACGGGGTTGCCGTAAACGGATACGGATTATATAGCTCGCCCATCTCGCGGAGATCAAAATAGTCGTACGGCGCCGCAGGGATCAGGTAGCTAATTGGCTGCTGCCCGGCGTCTGTCCACAGCTGCGGCTTACAGTCAAACGTGATCTGCACGCGCTCAAGCTGATTAAGGATATTTCGGACGGTCCCGCCCCCGTCGAATACGGCGAGCCGGAACACATCAGGGTTATATGAATCCCTGAGTTCGATATAACTGTCTGAGCTGTACAGCCAGCCCGCTATCTCGGACGCCTGGGCCGGATTGCCTGCAAAAAAGCAGTCGTACGTGATGGATACATTTTTATATGCGCCGTAACCGATTCGGAGCGAGCCGTTGCGGCCCGGCACTTCCACGCGTTCGGCCTGCCTGGCGGGCCAGGGGATATCGGGCGCGCTGAGCAGATACAGCCCGTAGTCCGTAGATCTCCGGCCATTAAAGTAAAAATAATTAGATTCCACTGTACATCATCCTCCTTCCAACCATTCGTTCGAGTTCTGCACTCATTGCACGCGCAAGAGCTGGTACGTCATAATCCTTTCCGGCATTATCAATGTGAAAATGCATATCCCCAAAAGACACATTTGGCCTGACTGCATTGGCTTGGCTGGCGTCTGGCCGCGCGCCCCGCAGCAGGGGAGGCACCGGAGCTGATAATGCAGATTGCGCGGCCAACAGCTTTTCCGCCTGGCGCTTACCCGCGCGCTCCACGCCCTCCGTGCTCTTGTCAACGCCAATCTCCAGGCCTTTGCCGTAGTACTGGCCGATCTCAATGGCCTTGCGCGAAGGGCTGTACACTGCGAGTTCACGGCGTACCGCGCCGTCCAACGCCCGGCCGGTTTCTCCGGCCATTTGGCGGATCCGATCCAGCCGCGACTGCAGTCCGGCGGCCAGGCCGTCCCCGTAGTATTCGCCCACCTCGCGGCCCGCCACGTAGCTGTCCTCGGCAGAGTCCGCGAGCGCCTGCACAGTCGTGTCGATTTCGTCGAGCACCATATAGCGGGTTCCGTCGATTCCGGTGGCCATGCCGTCCGACCATTTGGCTGCGATGCCAGTCGCATCTTGCCGCGCGGTGGCGAACGCCTTGGTGGCTTCTTCGTAGCCGCGCTCGGCCTCGATCACCATATCTCGGGTGTAGCCCTTTATCCCGGCTTCGAAGTTCGCGCGGGTTTTTCGGGCTTTCCGACCAGCCTCGACGGCTTCGGACTCCAGACTGTTGAGGACTTGCTGCGTTGCTTTATCTACGCTGTCCCCGTAGTCCCGGTAAGCCCCGGTCTTCTTGTCCAGCAGGTCTATGGCCTCGGCGGCATAGCCCTGCGCGGCCAACAGACTTGCGTCTTCGTACCGGTCGATCGTGGTCAGGTAATTGTCGTAGTCTGCCGCAGCAGCATCCAGCTGGGCCTTGGTCTCTTCGCGGAGGCGCTCCGCCTCATCAATGCGATCATTGGTTGCCTGTATTTCGTTTTGCACGCCCTGCGCACGCATGGTATCGCTGATGGCCAGGGCATCGTTGTAATCTTGCTCCAGCTGGATCAGGTAAGCCCGGTCTTGCGCAATCGTCTCGCCTTGCTCCGCGTACTCGGTCTGCCACCGGGTCACCTCTTCCAAAGCCCGACTCTTGCCCTTCAGCGCAGCAACGTAGTCCCTCTCGTAGGCTTCCAAGAGCAATTCGGCCTTGCGTTTTTCGATGGCCGCGTCAACACTTTTTGTCAGCTCATCGTACTGTGCAATGAGCAATCCGTTCATTTCAAACTCAGTGCCTAATGCGTCATTTAGCTGAGTCAAGATGTACTCTGCTCGCCCGCGATTGGCCGTGCTGACTACGCCGTTGGCGTCCGCCAGCCCCCTAAGTTCGTCGGCCAGCGCTTGTACGTGGCCCATTTCGGCTTGCGCCTCCACGATAGAATCCTGCGTCGCCTGCTGCTGCTCTCTGAAGGCCTCTGCGGCCTCTCGCGCTTCATCGGATAGCCGCTGTTCCTCCTCGGAAAGCAGGCTTACCGGCTCTTTAGCTTTTTTACAAGCCACCGCGATAGCCGTAATTCCGCCGACCAGCGCGCCAGCAGCGGCAGCGACAAGGCCTAGCGGCGACGCCTTGAGCACGGCGTTAAGCGCTGTATGCGCGGCGACGTTAAGCCACGTCGCCACCGTGTCAGCCTCGGTGATGGTCTTGCTGAGCACTGTGGCGGCCTTGTACGCCAGCACTGCGACAGTCAGCCCGGCCACCACCCCGGCGACAGTTGGGATGTTATCAAGCGCCCAATTCGAGAACTCTCTAAGAGCTGGTATAAATTTATTTTGCACGTATTTTGCAACGCGCTCAATCGGTTTCTCAGCGCTCTTCAACAGCTCCGCGCCCAGCTCCTTAATATCGGTCACCGCCGGTTCGACGGCGGCGCCCACATCAGCCAGAGCGGCGTTTAGATTTTCCTGCGCCTCGTTGGCCCTGATCACTTCCCGGTTCGTGTCGCGGTACTTATCCGCCGCCGCAGAATACAGCCCGTTCAGCGTTTTGGTGATCAATGCCTGCCGCTCTTGTTCGTCGCTGCAATTGGCTAAAGCGATGTTGAACAAGTCTTCAGCGGACTGGGCATCCTGGACGGACTGGTTGTAAGCCTCAGTGGCCTCATACTGAGCCTTTTTCGCTTCATACTCGGCCAGCTCGGATTCCGTGAGGCCTGCCAGCTCTTTAGCGGATAGCTCTGTAAATTCGATGTTATCGCGCAGCGTTACTCCGAAGGTTTCGCCTTCTTTGGCGGCCCAATTGAGTGCATCGGCAAGCGGACCGGTCACCTGGCCCACGCGGGCGGTCTCATTGGCGGCCTCCGTCAGGCCCTCAATGGGCAGTGACGCGCCGAACGTGCCGTACACGCCAGTCAGGGTGTCGGTCCAGGTGGCGAGGTCCCCCTCGGTGGTCACGAGCTGCGCCAGGTGGTTGGCCGCCTCAACGGCCTGATCAGTCTCGCCCAGTACGCCCTGCAGGGCTTTGTAGGTCTCCCGGCCCGCTTCCGCGCTGTGACCGGCGGTCTCAAAAGCTGTATCCAGCTTAGCCAGCTCAGTCCGATATTCCCGCGTGGTTTCGGCCAGTGCCACGATGCCCGCCACGGCTCCGGCTGCGGCGGTCACCAGGACTTTGAGCCCGTCAACAGCTTTGTGGGCGGCATCGCCCAGATCTTCGTGCGCATCCGCCGAATCCGACGCCGCCTTACCTTCGCTCTTCACCTCTGTAGCAGTTTGCTGTAAATCGGTTTTGAGGTCAGAAGCGCTCTGGGCGGCATCCGCCTGCGCATCGGCATAGTCTGCCAGCTGCTTCTCAGTTTTGGTGATTTCCCGCTGCAGCGCCCGCAGCTGTTCGGGGCTTGCCGGATCGCCAAATTCGTCCGTCACGGCCTTTTGCTGCTGCTGCAAAGATTTCAGGGCGGCCCGGACCGCGTCCACCTCAGGCTGCAGCGCCCGGTACCCGTCTGAATCCGGGCCCTCTTCTTCGGCGATTTTACGTTGCTGCTGCTGCAATTTCCGCAGCTGCTCCCGCAGCTTATCGGATTCCTCTTGCAAAGGCTGATATTTCCGCAGCCACTTGTCATAATTTTCAGCGGATTTAGCTGCCTTTTCGTTGGCCGCCCGCAACGCGGTCAGCTTGTCCCCGGTTTTACCGATTAGCTCGCCCAAAATCCGTTGTTTTTGGGCCAGCAAATCTGTGTTGCCGGGATCCAGCTTAAGTAGCTTGTTCACGTCGGCCAGTTCGGAGGTGAGCCCCCGGGTCTGCTTCTCGGTCTGCTCGAGAGCCTTGCCTAGTTTAGTCGTGTCGCCGCCGATTTCAACCACTAGGCCCTTAATCCGATTGTTCGCCACGGACTGCACCTCCTTGCCGCTTCAATTCCCGGAGCCGAGGCCGGTCCGGCTCGGTCTGCGTCATTCGCCAGGCGTTCTCCAGGTATTCCCGCCCGGCTTCTGTCTCGCTAAGGCGTTCGATATAAGCATCGCGCCTTAAAATCAAATAATCTACTAAGCCCAACTCTTCCACTTGATGTATACTCAATCCCGCGTACTGCGCGGTTAGGCGGAGCCAAAAAGTGAGGGGCGTGTAGGGGGGCTCTCCCGCGGCGTCCGATCCGCCAGGGTACCACGGGAGCGTTAGTTTTTTGAGCCAGCGAGCTTGCCCACAAAGTCGGCGTACGCCTCAAAAAAGGTGATCAACTGGTCATCGGCCACCTGGTATCGGGTGGGCAGCTGGGCCGCGCTGATGTATACGCCCTGCCGATTATTGGATAGCAGCCGTGCTGCCAGATCATAGATCGCCACCCGGGCTTCTTCCACGCCGCTGCCCAGGGCCTCGTCCAGGTCCGACTGCTCGGCTTCAAGCTCCCGCTGAAGCGCCACGGTGGGGGGCAAGACCGACAGCTCAAGCCCCCGCCCGCGATCCTGGAGCTTGACGCGCAATACGGGCAGCGCCTGCCCGGTCAGATCGCGGGATTTGGTCAAGTCTACAGTCGCCATAGCCAATCCTCCGTTTTACGCCCCGGCGTCCGCGGGAAGCGTCTCCTCGATGATGATCAATGTGCCGTCTCCGTCCTGGGGCTCCGCCGCGAATTCGGGCTCGATCACCGTCGGATCGTCGGTAGCGTACGTGAGCGTGAGCCCGGCGGTGTTGGTGCCCACGATTTTGACGGTCACGTCGCCGTCCTGCGCATCTTTGTGCACGAAGCAGATCACATATCGGTTGCCCTGCGCGTTTCCTGTGCCGCCGATTTTGACAATCCGCTTGCCGCCGGAGACGGTGACTTTGCACCGATCGATCAGCTTCTGCAGCGTTTCGCCGTTCCAGGTGATCAGGCCCAACTTTAGACTGGCTTCCTCCCCGGTGACAATGGTTTTAGCCACCAGACACATGTCATCCCTGGTTGTCTCCGACGTAGCTGTGTACGTCAGAGCAGCGCCGCCCTTGATGTAGCCCAGTCTGTTGTCCTCGGTGCAAAGGGTTTTTTCATCCGGCATGGTGCCCGTGTAAACCATGGCGTACACGTATCCGGATCCCAGGGTAATCGTATTTTTATCACGTTTCCCCATTATCGCGTCCTCACTTTCTCATAAATTGTGAACTCGTAAATTACTTGATACCGCTGCTCATCCTGCAGCCAGTACCGATCCTGCTTGTCCCACTGCAGGCCGCGCGCTGCGAGGGCCGTTTCAACTGTCGCTTCTGCGGCATCATCCGGCGCAGCTTCATATAGCTCCAACGTTAGCGCATGCGCCCGCAACGCTGGGATCCCGTCCGGGCCGTCGGTGCTTACATCATCCGTGTACACGATATAGCTGCCTGCGGGTGGGGCAGGAAATCGCGCCCGGCGGAAGGGGATCCCCGTACCGGATAGCATTTCACTTATCATCTCCGACAAGAGTTTCCACCTCCCGCTCATAATCCGGTAGCACTTGATCCAGTGCATTTTTCAAAAATGGGTCCGCCCGGGTCCGCCCCCCGTCTCTCGTAGCGTGGCCGTGCACAAGCAAATGTGCAAGCCGGTGGTCCGGCGGACGCACGCACCAAAAATAGTGCCTTTGCCGCACCTGTCCGCGCCCATAATCCTGTTGCTCCATTTTGATGGATTTCGCAAAAGATCCACGCTTCCCCCGGGGGGCCGTAGATTTCGTCAGCTGCACCAGTCGCTTCATAGCTTTTAGCGCGGCGGCGTTCATCTGGATTTGCAAGGACGCCAGGTAGCCGCTTAGCTCCTGTTGGATTGCATCCGCTAAATCATCAGGCGATACTCTTCTATACGACATAATATCGCCCCCTAATCGTGATCTCGCGGTGTTGCTCCATAAAATCATCCCAATCGGTGATTTTAAATGCGCGGTCCCGGTACAAAATCCGAAACGGCTGCGGGCTATAACGCAGGGCTTCAAGCTCGGAGAAATACCGCACTTTAAATATCAGATCGGCGTGGTATTGGTCTGCTCCGGCGGCCATATCAGTGTTGCCGTTCGACTTGTTCACGCACGCATGCAAGCGGTATTTATCAGTCCACGCCTCAGTGTCGGGATCCTGCACTTGTATGATAATCGGCTTGTCATACGCCATCTCCTGCCGCCTCCCTTGCTTTCCGTAGCTCAAGCCGCAGCTGTAGCTCCATGCTTGCCACTAGTTGGCGGGTCGCACTCGCCACTTTGGCACTAGTTCCTCGGTTGCTGTACAGATCATCCAGGTAAATTTGTGTCAGCATATCTACCCTGGGGTCATCCCGTAAATAAATATCTACGTCCCTGCCCACAGCCCCGCGAACCGTCTGTTCGGCGGCGGCAAGCGCTGCTTGCACGTTGGCGGTCACAGCGGCATCCTCATAATCAATTCCTAGATATAATTTTGCGTCCTCTAAAGTTACCACTCTGCCACCTCCATCGGGGCGCGGGCGGTTTCCCGCCCGCTAAAGCTGCATTTAGCCCTTATCGGATCCACCGGTACCCGCCGCCGCTGCTGCAGGCGTCAGGGCCAGCCGGACGATTGCATTGGCGTCAAGCACCTTATAATCAGCCCGCATAATCGCCCGAACTGCAATCATATCCTGAGAAAATAAGTTAATCGCAGTATCACCACTGCCAACAGTGGCCTCGGAAGACTGTGCAATAGAGGTCAGCGCCCGATCGTACTTTCGGCAGTACTCATTCAGATCGCCCAGGATGAAGGGCAGTGCACCGCTGGATTCATTGGGTAGAACAGCGTCGGGCAGCACAGTAACGGGGTACACCGTTGCACCGGCGGCAAGCTGCAGCTGCATAGCATTGGCCGGGCTGGCCGATAAGAGATATCTGCCGTTTGCATCCTTCAGCGTATCCAGCCAGGCCAGGCCGGAATCATTGGTGATCACACGGCTACCCGCCCGATACAGGCCCAGGGTCACCGTCAGGGCCTTCTTGATATCGTCCAGGCCAGTGGCGGCGACGGCAGTTTTGTTTTTCACCAGGGCCAGAATTTCTTTATTGTCAGTGGCAATTGTCTGCTGGCCCAGCCATTCAATCAGGATATTCAGGATATTGGTGTCACTGTCGGCAAGCAATTCTGCCGTGACGGGCATAAACCCAGCATATTTGGATACGGTATATGTGATCCGTTCAAACTGCGGCGCAGTCACTTCAGAGATCACACCGGCCTCATCTACTTTTGCAAAGCCCGCGCAGGTGGCCCGCTTCTGGTAGGTCCGCGCTCCGGTCAGCGTGTTAACGCGCTCCACAGAAATCAGGGGCAGCAGGGTGGCGTGGGCCTCAACCCAGTGACTGATCTGAGTGCTGATATCCTCCGGCACGGTGTATCCACCGGCAGCGTCGGTACCCTCGTTCATGTACTTTGTCATTGCGCGGGCCCGGAAGGCCTTCAGAAATGCCTGCGTGGCGTCCACAGCTTTGGGGGCTTCAGGATCCGGCGTCGGTGTGGCTCCGGCAGTGGGCACATGTGCCTTTTCCAGATCATCAAGCTGCTTCCGTGCGGCAACTTCAGCCTGCAGCTGATTCACTTCATCCAAAATAGCCTGTGCCTTTTCCACATCCTTCTCCGGGCCTTCCAGCAGCTTTCGGGCGACGGCGGATTTCTGCAAAATCTGCTCCTGCAGATCTCTCAATGCTTTACTCATTCGTTTCCTCCTCATTGATGCAGCGCATTGCTGCAATTTCGGTCTCGTACAATTTGGCCTGCAACAGCAGCGCCGTGCCCAGTTGTTCCCGGGCCAGGTGCCGGGGCAAGTAGTTTTTGATCACTCCGGCGGCCCTTTGCGCAGGGACGGCCACCAAGGAAAATTCATAGGCATCCGATGCGCCGTCAAAGGTGTAAGTGCAGGTCCGCTTTCCGGCGGCGGTATCATACGCCCGCCCGGGATAATGTGCACAGTAGCTTTTCCGATTGTCCGTGCCGCAAATACTGCATGTGGCGCTTGCCACGGATACCCCGACGCTTCCCTCGCGCTTAATCCCGCCCTTGATTTCTGCGATTAAATCTGCATTTCCCGGCGTGCGGATCATGTAGCAGCGTGCCACCAACTGTGTATAGGGCTCTCCGCAGTCCAATACTTTATCGGATTGCTGCAATTCGGTAGCATAAATACGGGCTACCTGATTGCCTGATTTCCAATTGTGATCCTGGATCACGGTTTTGCCCAAAAAGCGTTTTTGCAGATCTTGTAAAGCTTTCAAGCTAAAGCGCTCGAAATCGCGGTCAATAGCGTTATCGCACAGCACCGCCTTAAAGGCAAACACCTGTTCAGCCGTCACGGGTTCAAGAGTGTATTCATTGATCCGCTTCAGGTCCGCTTCAGATATGTCCTGTCCAGCTAAGCTCGCGGATTTGTAAGTTGTTCCGGGAGAATCCCAGTAAATTTCTTCACCATCATGTCCGCTAGTTGTATCGCCATATCGTTTATCCATGCTTTATCCTCCTTTCCGCTGATATTCGTGTATTGCGATCCGGCAAACTGCACCGGGATACTCGCGCCGTTGCCCAGCAGTTGATCACCCCCGGGCTTGTTGGGCAAGTCCAGCTTTTCCCGGGCTTCGTTCGGCGTCATCAAAAAGCTCTGCACGGCAGCGGCCAAGGTCTGGATCTGTGTTTGCTGGTCAGCGCGCAGAATCACAGCAGTATTAAATTTCACGTGATATCCGTTTGCCACTTCAATGTCAGACAACAGCTTAGCCCCGATTTCCTCTTCATACTGTTTCACAATGTAAAGTAGCGTATCAACGAGGAAAGATAGCTGTTGCGCTTCGGCACTTGCGTAGCTGGATTTTGTGTAATCGCCCACTTGGTAGGGCATCACGCCGAATGCAGACGCGATCTGCATAGCTGTATGCCGTCGGAGTTCCAAAAATTGGCTATCAGCCAGCTTCATGTTCAGCGGGGTAAGCGTCATGCCAGTGGGCAGCGGGATGATGTTCCCGCTTTCCGTATCTTTCAGTTCGCCTGAAGCATATTGCTTTACGCCTTTCACTAGCGCGTCCACATTTCGATCGCTCAGTTGCCCAGTGTACTGCAGCACTGCTTTAGCCGTCATCCCGGATTCATACATTTTGTTGATCATCCGTTGGGCCTTGATATTGCCCTGGATAGGCTCACTCAACTGTTCACGTACCGGGATTCCAACCAGCCCATCACGTGTATTGTGAGCCTTAAAATGTAGTACATCCTCTGACTTAAATACAATCACACCCCCCGGTGTGCAGTACTGATAATACACATCTGGCACATCTCCAAGCACCAATTTATCATCATACCAAAGAGCTACCTCGTTCGGATTCATGATCCATAGTTGTGGGTTGCGAGGATCGCGTGTATCAATCCAAGCGTAAGCGTTGCCATAATGATTTCTGCATAACTCCATTGTAGACCAAAACACACTTGCAGACATGTACCGATTAGGTCGCTCATTCAGCATCCGGTAAAATGGATGTTCTCTTGCGATCCGGATCCCATGTTCCGGCGTGTATTGCTGTACTTTCAACGGGAGCTTACCGATACCCTCTGATAGCACTTTAATGCACGCGTAATATGTAGCTTCACCCATTGACTGCCCGGCAGAACGGTCGATCCCCAAAAAGTCAAGCAGCTGGTTTAGTTCGACAGTTTGTCTCGTGCTCAGGGATTTTCCCTTAAATGCTGCACTCGCCGCCCGAAAGCGGTCCGACACTCTCAATTTGCATCACTCCTTTGAGGACCATCCCATTGCATCCAAATACTCAGATAGCGCATCATCCAGGTCCACTTTTTCCTCTGGCCGCCGCTGGATCAAGGCCAGCGCGTGCGCATCGATCATAGCGTCGATCGGGTCAATGCGCTTAAATCTAGCCCCTGGCTTCTTGTCAATTTTGATTTCGCCAAAACTGTTTCGCACTAGCGCAGCATTTGACGCGGACCATGACAACAACTCATTGTTTCTGTCGAATTCAATCTTTTGGCCTTTTACCAAAAGTTGAACCGACACAGTTGCATCATTCAAGCTTTGGCAGCTCTGTTTAATTACAACTACATCACATCCAAAAGCTTCAAGATCCTGCATCACCCCCGCGGCATTATGCGGATCAATCCCGATCCCTAAAAAATTTAGCTCGTGGGTTGATTGCAGTTCTTGCAAATGGCGGATTATGAATTTATAGTCATTCATAAAGTCCATATCTCCGCCTGTGACTGTGATTAGGCCCTTCTGTTCCCACATCCCATAAGGGGCCAGGTCGGTTTCCTGGTGCTCCTGGATCCGTCCACGCGGCATAAAACTGTGGCTGTATATGTAGGTCCGCCCGTCGGGCAGCTCAAACTCAAGTGCTAGTGTAGTAAGGTCCCCACCGCTGGACAAGTCCAGGCCCACCCAGCAGTCCTTGGTGATTTTGGTGATTTCTGCTAGGTCCCGATCGGTCCCGCATGCAAGCCATAAATCTGGTGCAATAAACTGCGTATCGGTGTTCCTCACCCACATGTTCAGGTCTTTGGTGATAAATTCAGCCAATTCCGATCCACCCATATCGCGCGCGGCTTTGGCACTTTCCCGCATGGTTTGCAATCGTTCGGGGTCAGCGCACGTAAAAGGTGCAGCTTTGGGCCAATTTCGCTCATCCCACGGGTCGTCTCCGTCATCAAGGCAAAATATATCTACAAAAAAATCTTCAGCAGTTGTAATTCCCTCCAGCACCTTTATCGCGTATTGATCCATTTCATAGCAGAAGCTATTCATGTTGGAACCTCGCGTGGTGATCATAGATACCAAAGTTTCTTTAAGGGATCTGGTTCCTTTGTAAATCTTGCTATAGATTTGCCCGTCTGGGTGCTGGTGTAACTCATCGATTGAAGCATAAATAGAGCGAAAACCCTCATCAAGTCCGGCTTCGCGGCTCAACGCCTCGATTGTTGATCCTGTGTTGTTTGCAATTATGGTATTTTTATATCCCTTAACTGTAAACAACTCGCTCAGGTCGGCGTCACCGTAAATGAAATGTTCCATTTCCTCCCACGCTAGGCGGGCCTGCTTTTTACGATTGGCGACGGTAAATAGCTTGCCGTATCGGTATCCGGAAAACGCGGCAATATACGGGCCCATAATGCCGTTTTCCATGGTTTTGCCTTGCTGCCGGGATATACATTTATATCTCCGCCTAAATCTACGTGCACCGTTTGACTTTTTCAGCCACCCAAATGTGCAGCCCAGATCAAAGGCCTGGCAGTCCATCAGCTTCAGTGGCCTGGGTTCAGCGCCCTCCGATAGCGTCAGGGTTTCCGCAAAGTCCAAAATTCGGTTTGACGCTTCAACGTCCCACTTGAATGGATACCCCGGGTCGTCCTGCCGGGCCAAATCTCGTAAGTGCCTCTGGCAGGCCAGCCGGTGCAGCCGCCCGCAGAGTACGTCTCCCGCTACCACTTTGGCCGCGTAGTCCGTCACTCTGTCGGTCATGGTTGCGCGCCCCCAAAGATGCAGTCAAAAAAGTGATTGTAGAAGTCGTACACCTCTTTGCTGTTTTCAAAGCTGTACTGCTCTATCTTTGGATTTTCATTCAGATTGCTTGAGGTTTCAAGCACATAATGTGCCGTCTCCGTACGCATAAGAATAATCTTGCTGTGATTATTCGCAACAATCATATTCCAACCATTTCGGTCTGCGATAGTTTTGAATTCGCGGGCATAGTTCCGCCCGTGTTTTGTGTCCATCTCCTTCTGCATGGAGCTGGTCAAGAATCGTGCGTTTTTTAGCTTCCCGGACTTTGCCAGTGCATTCAAGTACTGATACTGCTTTGGGCCAATGCGGAGCGTGCTTGCTGACAATTCCAAGATCTGCTCGTTTTTTGCAACCCACGCGATAAAAGACAGTGACGCTACACCGCCGTGCAAACTGATAAACTTTAGTGCTTCTCCCGGAGCCGGGGGCACACCGACGGTAATTTTGTCGATCAATTTCACACTGGTAGATAACACAAATTGCCGTCTGGTGGGGGCCCGGACCCGGGTATACAGTAATTCGCCCATTACGCATTCACCTTCTTCTCAAAGCGTTCAAATTTGTTCGGCGTTTCACGCTTAGGCGGTTCCGGCACCTCCAGCTTGCACCGGCTTGTAATGGTCAGCCCCAACGCTCCGGCCAGCGTGTGCGCTTGCTTGCAATATCGATCTTGCAGTTTGGATAGCTGGTCGATTTCAAAAATGTCGTCGCTATCGGCCATAGCCTCCCGCAGACGCTTTGTCACATCCTCATACAGTGATTGCGCTGTGATATATCGTGCTAGCGCGTCAACGTCGGTCTCACCCATGATCCGGATTTTCACAAGCTGCTCCGCCAGCTTTTTAAAAGTCCGCTTTTGAGCCGGTGTGAGATATGCCGGGGGCGCGATGCCGTCCGTGCAGGGCTGGACTTCTGTAGCCCTGCGGGATTCAATTTCTTCTTTCGTCAGATGCTTGTTTCCCTTTGCAATCAGCAGTTCGATAGGCTGTTTTGCCCCGGCCATTTCGTTCACTTCCTTTCGCTAAAGTGAGGTGGGGACTTTTTTCTACAACGCCCCCTTCTTGTAGGCGTTTTTCTTCCAATCCTTCATAGAATTTTATATACCCCCTTGGTTTATCACTTTAATTTTTTCAAGTCGATAACACCAGGTGGAGTCTTCCCGTAGCGGGGCTCCAGACGATTGTGGCACGCTGTGCACAGCCCCATCAGCCCAGCGGGATCCAGGCGGTGGGCCCAACCGTCGGGCGTGCGGACCGGCTTAATGTGGTGCACTTCGCACGCTATCCGCTGGCAGCCCTCCAATCCGGCCTCGCACTGATAGTTGATACTTTCCAGGTACCAGCGAGATAGCCCCCGCCACTCTTTACTGCGATAGAACTTTGTCAGCGCGGCGGAGCGCTTAGCATTATAATGCTGATTGCTCCGCTGTCTGCGGGCCTGCTGTCGCCGTTCTGCCGCCGCCGCTGCAGCGGCCTCCGCCTCCGGGCGGCAATCATCGCAATACGTAATGCCAACAGGTATCAGCCGCTTACACTTCGGGCAGGGATGCAAAGCCACAACCACCCACCCCCTGGGTGTTCACATACACATCGATCATACGAACACCTCTTAACTAAAAATAGGCCACCGGAACAAGTCCAGTGGCCTTGTATCCTTTACTGGATACATCATACCATACAAGGCGATATTGTAAATACCCACCTCCCACTTATTTTTGAAATTAGGACTATCAGCCATGCAGTACCTGATTATTCGTATCTTAGCCTACTTGCTATCATTCCGCACTTTCTCAATCCTTGCTTTCAGCGCCTGCAGCATTGCCTCCTGGGCGTCGCCTTTATCTTCCAACGCGGCAGCCATATCGCAGTCAATGCCGCCCTGCACCAAAAGCCGATGCACAATCACCGGATGCTGCTGACCTTGCCGATGCAGCCGCTTGTTAGCTTGCTGATATAATTCCAGTGTCCAATTAGGCAAACTGTACCAGATGATGTGATGTCCACCCTGCTGCAGATTTAAGCCATACCCGCAACTTGCCGGATGGGCAAGTAGCACATCCACATCTCCAGCATTCCACGCGGCAGCATCATCAGGCCCGCGATACTGCCGAATCCGGCGGCCTTTCTGTGCAAGCGCTTTCATGATCCGCTCTGGTTCGTGCTTGAACCAATGAAATATCAGGCAGTGCTGTTCGCACAGCTGTTCAACCGTTTCTACCAAGGCATCAATCTTAGCGTCGTGTATTGTAGCGATCTCACCGTTTTCATCATACACAGCCCCGCTGCACAACTGCAATAGCTTCCCGTTGAGTACCGCTGCTGTGCCCGCAGTTATCACTTGATCCTTGACTTCAAGCAATAGAGTTCTCTCCAACGTGCGATATGCCTTCGCCACGCTCTGGCCTAATGTCACTGGAATGTCATTCGTCACGCAATCTGGCAGATTCAAGTAATCTTCAGATTTTAAGCTTATGCAAATGTCTGATATCACGGCTTTAATCCTGTCCGGGGCGTCTCGCTGTGGCGTGTACGTGCGGTATGCCTGCCCGGGATACGCCTTATCCTCTGTAAAAAATTGTTCGCGGTAAGCGCTAACTGTGCGGCCCAGGCGCTTGCCTTGATCCAGCAGGTACACTTGTGCCCACAAGTCTGCCAGCCCATTGGGGGATGGCGTGCCAGTCAGCTCGACGATTCTACGGATCCTGGATCGCACTAGCTTTAACGACTTGAACCGTTTAGAATTGTAGTTTTTAAAGCTACTGCTTTCGTCGATAACCACCATGTCAAACGGCCAGTCATTACGATAGTAGTCAACCAGCCACACGATGTTATCGCGGCTTATCATGTAAATATCCGCTGGAGTTGCCAATGCGCGAATACGCTTATTTTCACTGCCAAGGACAGCGGAGAACCGCAAGTGCTGGAGATGGTCCCACCGTGCTGCCTCCGCCTGCCACGTCGCTTCGGCGACTTTCTTCGGGGCGATGACCAATACGCGTTGTACTGCCCATCTGTTGTACCGCAATTCGTTAATAGCGGTGAGAGTTATTACGGTTTTGCCCAATCCCATGTCGAGAAACAATCCGACATACGGCTCATCAACTATTTTTGATGTGCAGAACTCTTGATACGAGTGCGGCTTGAATAGCAAGGTATCACCTCCTCGACAAACGCTTGTACTTGCTCGATCCCACACAGCACTCGCACGTCTGCGCCTCTGCGTCGCAGCTGGTCGATCATATAGGCCTGTCCGGGCGACAGCCGCCCTGTGTCGGTCTTAAGCTCGACGTACACTGTTCTACCCTCCGGGGTAATGATAATCCGGTCTGGGACGCCTCTGCAGCCCGGGGACACCCACTTCAGGCACAGCCCTCCGCGGCGATCCACTTCTTTGCGCAACCATCGTTCGATGTCTTTTTCAAACATTTGTGTTTTCCTCCTTTGGCTTCATAAAGCAAAGCCAATGCGTATTCATGTTTTTACCGCTTCTATGCCCAAACAGCGGAGGATAGGGGGATAATGGCAAGATTTCTCTAAGCGGGATTTGTACCTCACTCCATTTAAAAATGAGAACACCGTCTTTGTCCAGCACTCGAAAACATTCAGAAAATCCCGCGCGGAGCATCTCCCGCCAATCGCCTTCGAGGCGTCCATATTTAAGCGCTGTCCAGCTTTTATCCCCAGCCCAGGTTAGGTGTGGCGGGTCAAACACTACTAATTTAAAGGCTTCATCTTTAAAAGGCAGCTTTGTAAAATCACATATCGTGTCGGGCTTTATTTCTAGGTAGCGTCCGGGATAATACTCATGCCGTTCCACCTCTCTGCGATCGCAATATTCAACATCTTGATTATTTTTATCGAACCAAAACATTTTACTTCCGCACGCTACATCTAGCACACGCTTACCTGGACTGGTACCCTGCGTTGCTGTAGTATCCATATTGTGTAATCACCTCCCAGCCCTTTCTTCAAAGTCCGGACATTCTACCATCGGACACTCCTCCTGATACCAATGCTCTCCCTCGCAGCAGCACGGATCGCCTGCGCTATCCTCCCGGGCACACCTAGCGCACAGGCATTTCGGATTCCGCAATCCCGGACGGCAGTACATGTCCGTCTCCGCCGGAATATCAGATGTGTCAAAATCGATAGTCGTCATGTCGCCGTCACGCGGCAGTGCATCACCTTCCAACGCGCGGCTGTTCCACTCAATCCAAGGGTTGTTCATATCGCTCCTTTCCGCCCACGCCAATGGGCACTTTAGCAGTTCAGTGTTACAGAGAAACGCCCGCAGCGGCACTTCCTAGAGTATTTTTAAAATATAGAGTTTTTAGAGTTTATAGAGGACAAGCACCACTATAAATCCTATATTCCACCAACTCTCCAACCCTACTGTTACATCTGTTACACTGTTACATACTATAGAAAATACAATATTTATACGGGACATACGCCAAATTTCCCGAAATTTGCGGAGAAATCCGAACTTTTTGAGCTGAAACAGATTTGCTTTTGCCGGGTAAAGTTCTGTTGCATTTTGTTGCACTAAATCGCGAAAACCCGTTGTATCAGCCCGTTTTTTGCCCAAAAAGTTAGACTTTTTAAGAATTTTATAAAGTATTTAAGAGTTTGCTTAAGAGTTTGTTCGGAAAACTCCGCTTTTCGCGGGAAGATTCAGCATTTTCGGCGATAGCAGCGTTGCGGCCCATAGAGTTTTCCCACTCGTTTCAGCCCGTATTTCTCCCACCCAGGCAGAGCCGAAAGCATGTCGTGCAACTCCCGGGAAGCCTTTTCCGTCAGCTCTCCTCGCCGCTTTCCTAGCATTTCACACCAAAGTTCCATCGTGCAGATGTACTCCCGGGGTACCAATTTCAACTCTGATCCGGCGTTCCCCGAATAAAACATCTGCCGCTGAGCTTCGCCCCAATCATTCCAGTTCTCTGGTATGGGCAGATTAACAAATTCCTCGATCATACCTTCCCAGGGATGTGCCCGCCGGTGTGTCTCCTGCTCTTGTTTCGCCACCTTTTCTAGCTCTTTAGACAAAATCAGTGATTCGCCATTACGATAACGTACTACAGCTTCGGCCCAAATTTGGTCTCTCTCGTTATCCAGGTCCGTGAATACATTTTTAGTCCTGCGCCGCTTGTCAATGTCCACCGGCCAAAATCGCCGTCCGCCGGTCCGGTCGGTTAGGCATTCTGCTGTGTTCGTTGTCCCAAAAAATACGCATTGCCGGGGGTGTTCCATTGCGAAAACACCGTACGATGCTCTATAAAAATCAGATGCTGCACTGATAAATGCTTTAGCGGCGTTAATCTCGGTCACTCCCAGAGCCTGCATTTCGCCGATTTCGTTAATCCACGTGCCCTGAATTGTCTCCATTGCTTCTTTTCCGGCGAATGTACGCAGTGATTCGCTGAACCACTTACCACCCAGTTTTTTGAATATCGTGGACTTATATCTTCCCTGCGCGCCCACAAGCACCAGCATGGTATCATACTTACATCCCGGCTGCATAACACGGGCAACCGCCGCCACGACGGATTTGCGCGTCACCGCACGCACATACGGCGTGTCCTCCGCGCCCATGTAATCAATAAATAGCCGGTCCAGCCGTTCCACACCGTCCCATGTTAGCGAGTTAAGGTAGTCGCGGACCGGGTGATAGGCGTGCGCATTGGCACAGGCAAGCACAGCATCCCTAGCATCCTTATCAGCGATTTTGCCCATGTGAGGCTCCAGGTAAATTCGCAGTGCCACCGTGTCACCGTCCGTCCACTCTTTTGGCTTGCCCGGCCGATCCCATGGCAGGTCTCCCTCTACGCTGATCCGGCCCGTAAACTGATTCAGTCTGATTTTGCCACGCAAGTCTGGGCAGTGTTCCAGCGCGGCCTTGTAGTTTTTCAGCGATTTGATAGGCTTCAGCTGGCCGTCTACGTCCATAATCGGCGGGCGCAGCCAGGAACCATCATCCGTCGTTTCGCCGCTCTCCGCGCCGCCTATGCCGCCAGACGGTATCTCAGCGGCCTGGAAATCGGTTTTGCACTGCTCCCATCGTTCCGACATGATCAGATTTGCTACTTGCGGATCCTGTGTAGCTAACTCGCACATGGCTTTATAGCTAGGCAGCCTGATCCACGGAGTACCGGGGGCTGCATCATCGTCTAAGCCTTCAAATCGGTGCAGCCGCACCATGTCAAAAGCGTTGACTAGCCGTCCGCTGCATGGGTCGGTGGCATGGTGGGAGTACAAGAATTTGCCGTCGTCGTACAGCACTGCACCGCCCGTGGTACTGCCGCCGGTGTACGTGTAGCGCCCGGGGGCACTGTCGCATTCGATGTACGCGTGCGGGATAAACTTGTCCATAGCAGCGGGAACGTCGTACACTTTGCAAAATGCGCCCACTGCGCCGGGCTTAGTCTCCGGGTCCCCCTGTTTGGTCGCTGCCCGTGCGGGGCTAGGTGCGCCGGGTACTTGCGGCCACGATGTGTAATCACGCCAATCGGCGTATGTGCCCAGCAGCCCATCTACTGATAGCATAGGCTTGTCCGCCGTGCGGTAGCTGTACTCCCCATCCGCGCAGCAACTGCCCCAATACATCAGCCGGGAAGCCTCAAATGTAGTAGGATCTGCCATATCTAGGCCTATCCACTCTGCCATCCTGCGGGCGCACGGCTCATATTCGTCCGCTGTGCATGTACGGTCCAGGGGCAGTAGCACTCGCAGTCGTGGGGCGGAGGGCTGATGCTTTCGAGTGGAGTACACACAGTATCCGCAGCCTAGCGCCTCGATGGTCTTTAGTACGTCATCTGTTTTTCCCGGTCCAATATTGTCGAGGTCCAGTGTGATTACGTCGCGCCCGGCCACGGCGTTGGCCTTACGGCGGGGGCCGTTTAAAGCCCCCGCGACGTAGCCGCCAACATCTTTTAAGTCGTCCTGCTGTGATTTTGATAGCGCTAAGTACTCCGCTATGGTCTCTTTGCCGCGCGCCGGGACCTGTAATTTAGCGTACAGCTCCGATAGCATCAGCGATTGTGCTTGCCAATTTGTGGCGCGACGATTGCCAGCAGCAGATATAGTTATCTTTCGATCATGGAGCATGTATTCAACTCCTTCATTTGCGATTCCTCAGTCGTTCGGCCCATCGATAAAGCTTTCCAGGCATCACGCGCTCTGGCAGATCCAGCGTCATGGCGCACACCCGCACATCGTTGTATTCCTCCAGCAGGTGTGCCCGCGCGGAATCTTCCGGCATCGGGGACGGGTTGATCCCCATCAGGATCCGGGCCAGTTTGGATGCCGCCTGAGCCAGCTCTGCAGCCTCTTCGGCCATCTGCAAAAGCCGGTGGGCTTCGTCTAGTTGGCCGCGAATTTCGATCACAGCAGCATCTGTTTTTGCATTACTCATTCTCCCATACTCTCCTCATCCGGGCGGTATGTAGTTGCAATCTCGCCAGCGAGTGCAGAGTACCCGGCCACATCAATATAATTGTCAGGGTTGATTTTTGTTTGTGCCTGTTGGCGCGCGATTTTCAGTAAAATCATCATATTCGCCGCGTCCAGTGGCGACACAGCAATATCGTTAAATCCTACAATTGCGTTCTGCAAATACAGACTCCAGTATTTTGCAATCAGCGGCAGGCTGTCCTCCGGCGGCCCATATGATTCGGGCCGGTCACCAGTTAAACGTTTTTCAGCGCTTTTTAAAACATCAATTCGATCCACGCTATTCGGCCTCCTTAACATCGTCGAATACAACAGGTACGTGCTCTTTCATTTGCGACAAAATCATATTGGCGATTTCTTGCATTTGCGGATGTGCTGCTTTGCTGGTCCGCAGTTTTAGGATGTGCCGCCATTCCCGCAGATTGGCGGTCATGGCGATCTTTGCGGCGGTGCTGTTCGGCAGCACCGCGCGTGCCTCTTGCGGCGTGCAGCCTCGATCACGCATGGCCATGTATTTGTATTCCGCATACTCGCATGCGTCTTCCCACGCTTCCCACGCCCGGGATCCCGGCTTCAGATATAGCGGTTCGATTACTGCGATTTCACATCCAAATTTCCCATTGCAATAATTGCAATATCTTGTGCTTTCCTGACTGTAACTCGCTACTCTGTGGCGCACTAACTCATGTGTCACGCCCCGATCACAAGTAATATACGCCGTCACGCTAACATGCTCCAGTACAGATTCGTGGCCACGTGCGATCAGCCGCCGTACAAAATCGCCGGGGTCGCCGGTCGGCTCTGATCGATAGCAGATCCGGCCACATTTTTCGATTTTTCGCAAAATATCATCGCCGGTTCGGCCTTCAAAGTCGACGAATACATCAGGCTTAATTATTTTCATTATTATCCTCCACCTCTTTTTCCAGTGCATTACACAGCAACGTAATCAGTTCTGCCGCTTGCTTATAGCCGTCGCAGTACTCCCACGCTTTTGCGGCTTTGCGCGCGGCTGAAATTAAAGCCGCCCAGGCATTTTCGGTGCGTGTACTTTGCATTTACTACATCTCCTAATCTTTTTTAAAGTAGTCGCATTCCCACCCGTCTGCAGTTAGCGGCAGATCCGGGGCCCAGGCAGGGGGTTGTGACATGATTGCAATCACCTCTTCCAGGCTTCCATGCGAGCAATCAATAATCACCTCATCATGGACGTGGAATACAACCGGATAACCCGCAGCCTCTAATCTTTCAATAGCTTCTGCGAGGCAGTCACGTGCGGTGGCCTGGGTGATGTTTTCCACCAGCTTGCCGCCGTAGGTCTCCTGCCGCGCCCACCGTTTGTTCGTCTGATTTACGCCCCAATAGCCTAGGCTGTCACTGCCAAATCGGTTTTTTGCCGGGTGGGGCTTTACGTAATACAGCTTTCTCCCGCTGTGTAGCCGGATCGTCAGTGCGTCCATGCCAGTTGCCGGATCAAATTCTCTGGCCAAAATCAGCCCACGCACGATTTGCGGTCTGCCAGTCCGGCAGGCTTCCAGCGCGGCGGCTTCGACGGCATACCAAAATCTCACAATATTCGGATTGGTCTGCCGCCATCGGCGCTTGATATCCTCCAATTCTGATTCCGCTGTATCCTCTGGCAGCCGTCCGACGCGGATCAGTGCTGGTGCACCGCCGCCGTATCCGAGTGCGAGGGTCGCAGCCTTACCATTTTGACGGTAGGAGTATTCCGGGTTGCCTTTTTTAATCCGGTCCAGCGGAATGCCGTACAGCATTGACGCAGTTGCCTCATAGATTTTTCCATGGGTGCGGAAAACATCAAGTACCCATTCTTCCCCGGCTAGCCACGCCACCACGCGGGCCTCGATTGCGGAAAAGTCAGCATCGATCAGCCGGTTCCCGGGTGTCGCAGTTAGCGCCGTCCGGATCATTTGGCTTAGCGTATCCGGCAAATCGCCGTACAGCATTTCCAGTCCCGCCCTGTTGCGCTGCTTGATTAAATCCTTAGCCACTGGCAGGGCGTCCAGATATGTGCGGGGCAGATTTTGGGGCTGCACCCCGCGCCCGGACCATCGGCCAGTCCGGCTAGCGCCATAAAATTGCAGTAATCCACGCAGCCGCCCATCATCACACACAGCATCCGCAATCCCGTAATATTTCTTTGTGCTAGTCTTGTTTAGCTGCTGTCGGATTTGCAGCACTTGTGCAGCTTTGTCGCTGTTTAGGCCCTTTGTCAGCATCTGGCCCACGGTGTCCTTGCGCAGGTCTGTCACGGTGTCTCCGGTTTCTGCCTCTAGCCATTTAGTTAATTGCTGTACGCTGTTTGGGTTGTCTAATCTTGTGATCTCCTGCGCTTTCGCAATGTACTCCGCCTTCACCTCTTTGTCCAGGGCAATCGCGCCGCGGACCATCTCCAAGTCCACGAACACACCGCGTGAATTAATCACTAAATCAGTGCGCCACTGATCCCACAGCCAATCAGGCACCGGAAAAGCGTCCAGTCGTTTAGCATTTTCCATTTCCGTTGCAACGTCTTGTTGGCAGTATGATTTGAATAATTCCCACTTATCAGGATCATGGTGTGGTAGATTGCGTGTCCGTCCGCCGTTGGATTTTGTAGGCTCGCACGGCATACAAAAGTAGCGAATTAGCGCTTTACCTACACTAAGCTTTTGCTTATCTTCTGGCAGGCCTAGCGCCTTGCCTGCAGCGTCTAGGCTTGCCGGGTATCCGCAGTACATCGAGTGCACCATATCGCAGCGCCATTGTACCAGCCAATCATTTCGGGTAAATCCGGGGCCAGACGGCCCCGGAAGTCCGAAATATTGACTTAAGCACCACCATTCGAATGCGGCATTCCATGCATGCTTAGTGATATTTTCATCGAATAGACACTCTTGCAGTTGGCCAGGTAAAGAATCTTTCGTGAGATCTACCACATATACGGGCCCGCCGTCGTAGCTGTAGGCCAGCAGCAAAATCTCGAAATCCGGACTTTGCGCATATTTATATGCCCCAGCTTTAGCAATTGGCACGCTGCTGTACGTCTCTATGTCTATGCTTAAGTGATGTGCCATAACTTAGCCCCAGGGATTAGTGTATCCGGGTTCGGCGGCGGGGGCTGCGGGAGTGCCCCAGTTGGGTGCAGGTGCGGCCCATCCACCGGCCGCAGGGTCAGCCGCGGCAGGCGATCCGAAAGCTTCTGCTGCAGTCACGCCGCCGCCCAGGGGTTCGCCGTCCCGAAGCTTTTGCACCCCGTTCAGCCCACAGCCGATGCCCTTCTTCCCGGATGCATTATATGGGAAAAATGATACGTTCGCCCGCCCGTACATGCCAGAATAGATCTCGGACTGCTGCAGAATCGGCTGGATATTGGCATCCACCACGTAGGGGGGCTTACTTGCCTGCGCCGATGCGGTAAACACCCAGTGGCCTTTGCATTCGTCGCCGTAAGGCATGCCGTCGCTGGGCCGTACGCCGTCGCCGTCGTGGACACAGATAGACGGTTGCGGCGGGCGGACACCATTCCAGCATTTGGATACCCCGGCATCAATGGCGGCCTGGATAGCGGCATCAATGGCAGCTTTGGCGGCGGCGTTGGACTTTGGCACCAAAATCGTCACGGAGTATTTTGGCTCCTGCCCTTGCTGATTGGCGCGGGGCTGGAATAAATTGCAGTAAGAGAAGCGCACTTCCCCGATTGTAATTGTATTAGCGTTCATTGTTTAGTCTCCTTTAGTTTTTTTCATTTTGTTGTATTCTTCAGTGAACGCGTCGTAAATATTTAGTAGATGTTTCTGTGTGGTTTTTAGCGGCGCGTCGTATTTCGCTAGTATTGCATCAATCTCTGCTAATTGGGCTTGCACTTCACCAATTAGCATTGTCATGTTTGCATTATTATCTGGGTTTTTCCACCCGAATTTAGCGATTTTACGCGCCTGTGTTTTGGTAAGTTGCTGCAATTCGACACGGTGTAGTAGTATTGTGCATTTACCGTTTCTGAGAATTATGTCTGTTTCAGGAACTGAACCTTCTGCGTGCACTTTTATGTAAGCCCGCATGAAAAGTTCTTCGGCACAGACCCTAAGTTTTGGCTTACCCATTCATATCACCAAACAGCACCGATACGCCCATCAGCTCAGGCCGTGGATCGTCTGCCGGGGCCAAAATCGGTTTTCCAGCGGGCTTGTGCACATACTGGCCCGCTAACTCCTTAAATTTTGCCTTGCCCAGGCGTTTTTCCAGCTCCGTCAGCGCGCACGGCTTGCGATCGTACAGCAGCGCTTGATCTACCCCGGCAGCCTGCAGCGCTGTAAATGCGGCATCTTGGTCCGTCCACGTCCGGACGGCCCGGCCTGCGACAACTTTGTGCCCGGGGATGTGCTTGCCTGCAAGGCATGCTTGCAGCGCGTACGCCTCCACGGCTGCTACCCACGCTTGCAGCCCTGCTGCCCGCGTGAGGATATCGCCGATCTCATCATCAGATAGTGCATTGATCTCGTTTTGGCAAAATGCTCTAAATGCGTCCAACGCTAAATAATTATTCGCCGTTTGGCGGCAGATGGCTCTCGCCTTGCAAAAGCGGCACCAGTCGCCACGGTTGCATTCCCCGCCGCCGTTGTAAGCCAAATTGGCCACGGGCGCGACAACGGAATTGCCCCATTGCATTAGATCTTGTACCGTGAGTTCAAAATCATTCAATTCGTCACTCACCCGTGGCTGCACGATTCTTAGTCGGATATGCTTAATAGCATCTCCGTAAAATGCGTTGAACTGGTTGAGTGCACCGATGGCGTATAGCTTTAATTGGGGGTTGTCCATCGCCGATATCGGCACACCTTTGCCGTGCTTGTAGTCAATGATAGTCAGCGTGTCTCCGCCGATAATGATGCAGTCAGCTGTGCCAAATCCTTCCGGCACAGTGCCGCAGTAGTTCACGCGGGTCTCCAGCACCACTAGCGGCCTGCTGGAGTAGCGCATGCACTCCTCATCGATCGCTTGGACGTACAGATCCGTGCAGCTTTCCATCTCCGGGGCATACGCCGGATCGGCGTGGATCTCCCGAATTTTTTCGGCATAGTCATCCCCAGGTCGCGGACAGAACTTTTTTCGGGCTTTGCATTCTGCAAGTTCGTGCGCAAGTGTGCCTTCTGCGGCCCACGGCGTGTCCACCTGCGGCATGTTCTCCGCCATTCGGGCGGAGGGCGGACAGTGTAGCCAAATGTGTGCGGACGACGCTGACAACAGCGCATGAGCACGTTTTTCTTCACTCACCATTATTCTTCCTTTCTGGCTTATATTTTTCGCACTCCAGTACCGGACATTTCCCGATACAACGAGTGCAGCACCACTTTGTGTCTTTATCACTGCTGTACTTATCGTACACACAGCTGTTGCACAGGCACTGTGGCTCGACGGGCCTGCAGTCGTGGTACAGCGTCATAGCGCCGCCCCCGCTTGCCGCAGCGCCAGGGCGAATTCGCCGTAACGCTGTTCCAGCAAGTCCTTAAGCGATTGAATGTTGAACTGCTTAAGTACGTCTTGCGCCTTCTTCTGCCCTTCGGGGGTCTGGCATAGGCTTGCGCCTGCCTGCGCTAGTTGGTCAAATGTGAATTTGGGTGGCGCTGCCAGAGGTACGGACGCAGGTGCGGCAGATGCAGCAGGTGCAGCAGGTGCAGCAGGTGCAGCAGGTGCGGCAGATGCAGCAGGTGCAGCAGGTGCAGCAGGGGCGGCAGGTGTGGCAGGTGCAGCAGGTGTGGCAGGTGCAGCAGGGGTAGCCGGGGTAGCCGGGGCGGCAGGGGTAGTTTCTGTGTCGGATTCCACCAGTACGCCACCGCAGCACTGCACTGGCACAGCCGGGGCCAGCAGGCTTTCCAATAGGTGCTTGATCGCGTTGATGGTTTCCGGCGCAAGCTGAACTTTGATGGTGATATCCATTGACTTTTCCTCCTTTTGTGGTATAATGTTTTTGGGATTTTTTACTCAGCCGTTGACGGAGTTGCAGCTCCGCCAGCGGCATTTTCTTCGGCCAGGCAGTCGCAAATTTCGCCCGGATCCAGGTGTGCGCCACAGTCTGGGCAGATACGGTAGTGCATCGCGGTCACCTCCTTTCCGTTAATTATCATCATTGCTATCCCCAAAGCTGTTAATCAGGAGAAATACAAGAATTATAATAAATGAGTAAGTGCTCATAGTTACTCCTCCCGCTCATTAAACAGTGCCTCTAAAAAATTCAGTAATTGCTGCTTGTCGAATGTTACCGTGCGAGGAACACGGTCCTCAGTTATAACAGTTAATTCTGCAAAATTATCCTTATCCGCAAAATCACTGCATCCGCATTTCCGGAATTGGCAGCCCCGCACGCCGCGCGGTCGATTTTTGTAGGGCGACGATGCACAGCCCCCGCAGCCATATATGCATTTTGCGCACTGGCAGACTTCGCAGTAAAATCCCGTCTTGGGTACCTCCTCAGATCGCCCGGTCCGCTTCGCGCGGATCGTCTAAGCCCAGAGCTTTCCACAATTTTGCACAGGCCTTGTCATAATTAATAATTGACTCCAAGAGGTCCTTTTGCACATACTGATTTTTTATGACACAGTTGTCCGGTCCGATAGGTTTGCGCTTATCTTTTGTAACGATCCAACTACCGACGCCATAGCCGTGGTCCAATGCCCAGTAGTAAAAATCGCCAAAGCATGTCCATTCGTTGTTCGGGCCTTTATATCCTTTTCTCCAGTAGTTGTGCAAGGAATCAGGAATACTGGTTTCGGACTTTACAGTTTTTGCCATATGATATCACCTCACCGCGATGATGATACATGCAGCGATAGCGACACCTAGCAAGCAGCTTACCAAAATTTGATTGATAAGCTCTGCGCGACTGATTTTGCGGCTCAGATTTGTGTGATGCAGCACATACCACAGGGCTACTTGTTCCTGCCGGGTGACGGATACTGGCACGCTGCTGGAGATCGGATCTTTCACCCACACGCTTTCAATGCGTTCGTAAAGTCCCCTTAAAATTTGGTAGTTTTTTGTCAATTTTGATTTCCTCCTTCATTTGAGTCTTGTGTTTTTGCTCCGTGGAACACCACGATCATAGACGGGAAGGGCGCGGACGGGTAAACTGTGCCGTCAGAGTCCGTAAACTTCAATCGTCCACGGATAAATTGAATTTCCGCTTTCTCGAGTATGAAGTCATGAAAATACCGTGTATCGGTACGCGCTGGAATCAGCAATACCACTGTCGTTCCTTTTAAGCTCTCCCGGTACGCCTTTTCCACGAATGCGCCCGTTTGCCGCCCATATGGTGGGTTGCAGAATACTGCGCCATGTCCACCCCAATCTTGCGTTAGCGCATTATCGTTTTCGGTGAAATACTTTTCGCATTTGGCGTTGATCGTAGCTGCAGCGGCATCCAGACCAAAATTAAGCTGCTCATTCAGCGCGTCGAACAGCCATTGTGGAGTGCAGTAATCCATTTTCTTACTGCTGAGTAATGCTTTATTCCTTGTTCTCCACCCTCGATCTGGCCCGCGGATAAAAAATGTTTGTATCGCATGGGTTTTCGGCCAACACCAGTGCCTGGATTTTCCGGGCAGTTCGCGCGCAGACCGGCTTTCCGGACATGGCATGCTTTAGCGTGTCTGGGTCCACATGCCACCGTCGGGCCAGACTGCTAATTGTGTCGTGGTTCTTCGCGGCGTGTCGCTCAATTGAGCCGTTATAAGCGTAATACAAGATCAGTTCTTTAGTCATTATTTTTCACCTCCAAGAATGTAGTCCGCGATCCACTCTCCCACAACTTGCGCCATTGCATCCTGCATGCCGCATGCATCTGCGATTTTCAGCAGCCTCCGGCAAATCTCATCACGCACTTGCTCTTCAGTCTCCCGGTCGGCTACGGCAGCAACTTTCTGCAGCAGGTTAGGGATCATGTCCTCCATAAGCCTCATTACGAAATGGACACTGCCGTGCAGATCGTAGTACACTTCTCCGCCGACGTATTTAGCAGTTAGTTTCATAAGGTCATCCATTTTTATTTGCCTCCCGAATGTAATTCTCAAAGTTTTTGTCTCCGGCCATTGCGCGGAGCTTATCCGGCGATATAAAATATCTCCACCGCATTTTGATCCGGACCGCACAACCGATATCCAGTCGGTCTGTTTGCAGTCCCCGTCGTACAAATGTGGGCGATACGCCTAGGCAGCGGGCGGCATCCTGCACAGATAGGTGGCGTACAGTCTGATCTTTCGCAGGGACCTCGCACAGGGCGCTGACCGGTATGCCCAGTGCTGTAGCCAGTCTATCCAGCGCGGACGCCCCGGGGGAGCAGGTCCCGGCCAGGTACTGGGATATGCCCGGCTGGGACAGCCCCGTCAGCTTAGCAAGCTGCTTCTGCGTCAGGCCTTTGGATTGCATGGCCTGATACAGCGCCGCCGGATTAAGCTTCATCGTATTCACGGGCTTTCTGTTCGGCACGCGTTTTTGCGGTCAAAAATTGCGCGTATTCACGGGCTTTCTGTTCAGCACGCGCTTTTGCGATCAAGGCTTGCGAGTATTTCATGATGTAGTTCAGCGCCCATTCAGGCAGGCCGCTGCACAGGGACTTAATTTGGTCCAGTTGAGTTGTGATATCTCTATCCATTATTCTTCCTCCTCGCGGTTTTCGCGGTTCTCGAATACCTCAGCCACCAATATTTTAATAAGCTCACGAACCAAGGCTGTATCGTGCGAATATACATTGGATTCTGCAGCGCGAATTAACAGTTTCGACATACTGCAAACAAGATCGTCCGTATATTTTGTACCGCGCATATACACCTCGTATAGTTGATTTATGTGCAGTCCACTGTCACCGCTGGCACACTGCAGAATCGCGGGAAAAATCGCGTCCCACAATTGCGCCTTTTTGTCCTGCCGCTGAAGGGCGACTATCAAATCGGTCAGCGCCGCACGGGTGCAGTTCATCTCGTTGGCATATGGGCAGCTGCTGCCCAGCTCTTTGGCCGGTGGGGTCCGCCACTTTCAAGGCGGAGTTTTTGCCGGACCGCTCCACCACCAGCCCGTTGGAAAGCTCCAGGCGGATCCTGGGCGGGATTACAGATCCGTCCCGGGTGGAAAAGCTATGATCATATCCCACCGCATCTTAAGCATCTCCAAGGCATCCACCTGTAGATGCCACTCAGGGTGTCCGCCTGAGCACGGTTGGATGTCGCAGCTGTAGGCCTCGTGCCCGAGCGAGCGGAACGACTTGCAGACGGTTTGGCTTTCTTCGCATGCGACAAGTACTCTCATCGCAGTCACCCCCTTGCAGACACACCTCTACCAGGAGGCTCTCGATATCTAAATCAAGCTTGTGGGTACCATCTCGGCAATCCTCGTAGTATGGGCATTCTCCGCAGTCATCCGAGAGAATCTCGCCGCGGCAGATGCGAATGGCCCTCGCAACGTCTGCCGCCTTGGCCCTGTGATGCTCCAGCCCCTCCAGCACGGCTCTTGCCGCCCGAAGAGCCTCCGCGTCGTGCTGGTATATCTCAGCAACGGCTATCGGATCTCCACAAGATTCTGCATCCTGCGCGGCAAACTTCGCTTTGTCCGCCTCACGGAGTTTCATGTCGTAGCGTTCGTAGTTCTGATCGTCGTCTGGGGTGGAATTCCTCTTTCCGCGGGCGCGGTCGCAGCAGCGGCTGGCATTGTCCTTGTGCTCCGTCAAGAGCTTGTGGATCAATTCTAGCGTTTCGATGTTCATAATTGTTTTTCTCCTTTCAGATTTTTGGCAGTGCCCCGGTGTTGCCGGGCAACATCTTGCCTCTGGGACTATTATATATCCCCTCGGCAAGATTGTCAAGAAAAAAATTGTCCTCTTGGCAAGTTTTTTCTTGACGCGGCGGGCTGCGTATGCTATAATAATGTCAGGAGGTGATGAGATGAGCGGCCCAAAAAAATTGAGCCGGGAACCGGCCCCGGGTATCCCGGCTAGGCTTAGGCAGTTACGTCTGGATCAAGCCGTGACACAAGCAGCATTTGCAGAAAGTGTCGGGCTCGCGCCGAATACATACAGTCGGTACGAGTCCGGTGTGAAACCTTTAACAGATGTCGCTAAATGCAGTATATGTAATATCTATCACGTTAACAAAATTTGGCTCGATACCGGTGAGGGCGACATGTATGTATCACTCGATCCAGACGATACTGTAGCGCAATATACGGCGGACCTGCTGTCCGGCGCGACAACGGATTTCGAACGCGGGCTGATTACTGCTTTAGCGCAACTGCCCAAGTCGTACTGGCCAGTATTGTACGATGTGATAGTGCGCATTGCGAAAGAGTGTAAAGATCTCCAGTTGGGCAGCAAAAAAGAGGACCAGGCCTAAGCCTGGTCCCGCTTATTTTTATTATGGAGAAATCGTGAAACAATCGCATTTACGCTTCTAAGCTCTGCGCTATTCAGCCTTTGCAGTCTGATAGAGATTTGTTCAATCAGCTTTTCTTTTCCAATTAATCCCATATGTACGTACCTCCTAAAATTGTTATATTCGCACGGACTGACGTAGTATACAACATATTTTGTGTTTGGTCAAGCCGTTGCGTAACTGTAAGTTTTTCCACTTTCCGCTTGCTTTCCTCGCGCCCTGCTGCTATAATATGTGTGTCTACCTGTGCCCTTTTCTCGATCACATGTTCGTATTATACAGCGCAAACGCACGTTCGTCAAGAGGGCAAAGGTGGAATACACTTATGAGAAGAGGGAATGATATGATTTTCACTAAATGCCCCCAGTGCGGGGGAAACATCGCCCCCGGGTCCGTGCGATGTTCGCACTGCGGATATTCAGAAATCCCTAGTGCAGCAAAGAATTCTAGCGCTGCTTTATCAAAGTGCCCTGCATGCGGCGGGGAAGTCGCCGATACCGCATCACATTGTCCGCACTGTGGTTACACAGAAATAACCAATTCAAAATTATCAAGATACAGAAAGTATGATTTAGTACAGAAAGTACTAACCGGTTTTGGTCTGGTAATCGGGGTATTAGGCGTAATAGGCGTAATCCTGTCGGGGGTGCAGCTGTCCGGCACTGTGGAGACTTCTGTTTTAATTGCGGCAATTATTTCCAGTGCAGTAGATGCACTGTATCCTGCATTAATATTAATCGGCCTGGGTACAATATTGGGGGCCGCGTGGGAGGATAAATGAGATGACAAAAATTAAAGTTCCCGGACTTTCTAGAAGTATAAAACGCGCCACCGGTATAACCGCTACAAAACGTAAAATCGCAAAAGCAACGGGCATCCCGACGACAAAATCAGGCAGGCAAAGAAAATTTGGTAAATTTTTTGGGATCTGATACTTATAATCCCCCGGTGAAATCACACCGGGGGATCACTATATCAAAGGAGACTGTACAATTATGCGACTACCAAATGGATACGGATCGGTATCAAAACAATCAGGAAACAGAACCAACCCATATGTCGTAAAGAAAACAGTAGGGTATAATGCAAAAGGCTACCCGATTTACAAAATTATCGGTTACACCCCGACGCGGGAAGCCGGGCTAACCTTGCTCGCAAAGTATAATGAGAACCCATGGAATTTGGATTCACAAAATATGACTATGAAAGAATTATTCGAAACCTGGCAGAAGACCAGGGCAAAGAAGCTTAGTGAGGCATCGGCAAAATCTCTTGTAACTGCGTTCAAACACTGCATTGAACTCCATCACTTGCAATATCGAAATATCAAGGCCTTCCAGATGCAGCAGATGATTGATGCACACCCGGAAAGCCCGTCGATTCAGTCTAAGATAAAATCACTATTCCACCACCTGGATAAAATGGCTCTAGAGCTTGACATTCCGTCAAAGGGCTACTCTGGCATTATCACCGCTGCACCGATCCAGCCGGGAGAGCGGAGGCCATTTAGCGAGGCAGAGATACAAACTGTTTGGGCCCAGCAAGCAGAGCCATGGGCAGATACAGTACTAATTATGCTATACAGCGGATGGAGAATATCTGAGTTATTGTCATTGCGTAAGGAAGATATAAGCCTGTCTGCCAGAACCATGCGCGGCGGGACGAAAACCGCCGCAGGCAAGGACCGGATAGTCCCAATCCACCCGCGCATCTTGCCGCTAGTGCAAGCACGTATGGACTTACCAGGAGACCGACTAGTTAATATCGGAATGACCCCTTATCGAAAGCATTGGAAAAAATTAATGGATACTTTTGGTATGAATCACACACCTCATGAATGCCGCCATACGTTTCGAACACGGCTCGACAATGCAGGTGCCAATAAAAAATGTTGTGACCTGCTTATGGGCCACTCATCCCCTGATACGGGCCTCCGCGTATATACTCACAAATCTTTGGATGAGTTACGGGCCGCCGTAGAGCTGCTAGATTAGATAAGCGGCGCTTATATTTTGCCTCTTTGCGCGCTTATTAAGTAGCAGACTTGCGGCAAAATCGCCTAAAATAGGCCTAAAATGGGCTTTTCTGTACAGGAGAGTGGTTGTTTCAAGTCGTGCCCCCGTGTGGGGGGCATCCGTGGATTTTGCTTGATAAATTGCCGAGCGAGGGGTTTCAAGTCGTGCCCCCGTGTGGGGGGCATCCCAGATGGGCAAAGTATTTTAATAGCCATGATCGTTTCAAGTCGTGCCCCCGTGTGGGGGGCATCTGGATGGCTCGGACGAAAAGCTGGATGAGCTGAAGTTTCAAGTCGTGCCCCCGTGTGGGGGGCATCCCTTCCTGAATTTGCTTGATTGCCGCATCCAGATCAGTTTCAAGTCGTGCCCCCGTGTGGGGGGCATCCTCCATCCGTGTAAATTGCACCATTGCTATCGGTGTTTCAAGTCGTGCCCCCGTGTGGGGGGCATCATTTAAAAAGGAGGATAAAAGATGAGCAGAGAGAGTTTCAAGTCGTGCCCCCGTGTGGGGGGCATCTAGATCAGTCCAGCCTGCCCAGCCGGTCCAGGATGTTTTAAGTCGTGCCCCCGTGTGGGGGGCATCCGCAGCCGGGATATGCGAGCATCGCCCCACACTTTGTTTCAAGTCGTGCCCCCGTGTGGGGGGCATCCGTCATATTGCAACGACGTCAGGCAGAAATCTTCGGGTTTCAAGTCGTGCCCCCGTGTGGGGGGCATCTGTAATTTTGCACAAAAAGCATGTTGCTAATTTGTGCAAAATTTGCATTTTCCTGCCCAATTGCCGTTTTTGAACTGTACCCACCATTTGGGCAGTACGTTTTAGTTGCATTTTTTATCTAATACGCTCACAAATGGAGTGCTTTCTTGCGCGAACCTCCCAGCATTTTATGGTCGGTGGAGGTCCGCGTGTGCTATAGGATCAGGGTGTCGTCTTGCTCATAGCGGAGGCCGCGGCCCATATAATCGATTCTTGGACGCCAATTACTGCCCAGACGGTAGAAGCGTACGGAATCCTTTTCTGGGTCAATGACCTTTTCCAGTTGCGCTTTCAATGTGGTCAGCTGTGCCGGATCAACCAGTAGCTCAAAGACAGAATTTTGTACCCTGCAGCCTTTTGCTTCACAAATCTTCGCAACTTTGCGAAGCCGTTTGGCTCCTGCTGCATCAGTCGTATCGACATCGTACGACAGCACAATCATCATGTCTCCTCACCTCCAAACAAACGGCGGATATTCATCCATCTCCCCCCGCAATACACGTGCCAGCAGCTGTGCCTGAGCGTGGGGAATCAGGCCAACCGGGATTTTCTCACCCAAGAATGGATGTGTAATGGTTTCCTGCTTTCGCTTCTGCCAAGCTGCCACGACCGCTTTTCGGCCTGCCTCGCTTAGCAAAACCGGCGCCGTGAGCTGGTCAAAGGACTTTTCCGAGATTTGCCCACGGTGAATCAGAGCCAGCATTAAGCGGTCACATAGTGGTGCGCGCAGCTCCTCCATCAGGTCCAATGCCAGAGCCGGGCGGCCGGGGCGCAATGTGTGCAGGAACCCTGCCGCCGGGTCCAGCCCTACACCCTCCAACGCCGACTGCACATCATTTTTCAGCAGCGTATACAGGAAGGACAGTACGGCATTGACCGGGTCCTCCGGAGGCCTGCGATTTCTTCCCGAAAATTGGAATTTGCTTCCATCCAGCATGGCAGGCATGGCAGAAAAGTAGGCTGCCGCCGCAACTCCCTCCAAAGCCCGCATGGAATCCACAGAGGGGCAATCCTGCACTCGACGTGCCGCCTCCGTCAGCCGCTCAATGGCCGGGGTAATCTCTGCCTCCCGTCCCGGACGCTCCCGGCGCTGGCGCATTAGAAACAGCTTGCTGTTGGCCAATTTTCCCAGCAATATGCTTCGCACCAGCTGGGTCCGCTGCACGGGGTCCTCTAGCGCGGCAAATTGCCTCCGCCGCAACAGAATATTGCCGGAAACCGGCCCCTGGACGCGCCCATAAAACCTGCCATATTCTGAGAGAAATACCAGACTGATCCCGCGTTCCCCGCAGAAGCCAATCAACGGCGTGGAAACCGTCACATTTCCAAAGCAATAGATGGAGCTGATGGTATGGGATGGAATCCGAACCTTTTCCACACCGCCTACCTTCACCGCAATGGTCTCATTTTGCAAAAATAAGTATGTGTCTGGGGTGAGAATATAAAGCGTATTTTGCAGCTGCTTCATCAAACGTCCTCCCGGGCAGTTTCCCAAAGGTCTCTGCAATAGTTGGCGGCAGATCGCTTCAGCTTCGGCTGGCAGTCCTCCCGCATGGAGCATTTTTTGCACTTTGCGCTGTAATGTGGCGCTGGAACCTCTTGGCAGAGCAGCAGCTCCGCCACCGCTTCCGCTGTCTGGCGTGTCTTTTCCCGAAGCGACTCGGTCAGTGCCACCTCATCCCGGCGGTGCGCATTGATATAGAAAATGGCCCCCGCCGGAATGATGCAGCCAAACTGTTCTTCCAAGCACATCGCCTGGGCGCAGAGCTGAATTTGGTATTCTTCCTCGTCCCGGACCACGCCGTGCTTATATTCCACCGGATACAGCCGGTAACGGCCCTGTCCATACGGCAGCTCCACGCCATCCGGAGTCTCCAGCGCCTCCACACAATCACACTTCCCGTTTACACCCAAGCTACGGGAAAACACCGGCAGCTCATATAAATTCATCTGTCCACTCCGCCGCTCAATCCGGGCGGTATGCACCCGCTCGTGCTGCGCGCGGCCTGCGGCAGTGTCGGCGCTTTCTGTCCACAGCTGCTCCAAAGCCATCAGGCCACACCGCCGGGGACAATAGCCATACTGCGTCAGCCAAGACAGGGGGAACAGTTCCCGCTCCGACTCAGCGGAATAGCTCTGCATCTTCCGGCACCTGATTCCAGGAGATCTCGCCGTAAGGCGAGCAGAGGAAGCCCACGTCAACCCCAGCCGGGCGTGCATCCAGGCGGATGCTCCCGGTGTAATCCCGGTAAGAGCGGGGATACTCCACCTCCGGCCGCTTCTCCACCCGGACCAAATCAAATAGCTGGTAGGAAGGCGCACAGCCCAACCGGGCCTGCCGCTTGCGCTGCTCCAGATCCGAATCGGTACCCGTATGGCGGAACAGGATCAACGGCGACACCACAGCCATTTCCCCCTTACTGGAGGAACGGTCATGCTCGTACATATTCAAAATGGCTTCAAATAAAACACGCAGGTCCTCTTCGTCAAAGCCTGTTTCCATAGCCAAATTGGCACTGACAAAACCCCGGGCCTCATAAAGGCCGTAGGGGATAAACTGCTTGCGGCCCATGGTACGCAGACTGTCCTCAGATTGCCCGTTTTCCCACTGCTCATAGTCTGCGGCTGTTTTGGCATTCTTCACCTCCTCTGCCTTGGCCATCCGCGTGATGGAAATGTCCTGGGGCTGAATGGGGTCCAGAGACCGGGCAAAGGTCAGCTGGACCGGTCCCCGGACCTGCCCGGCGTTGGGGCCCGTGGACATCACCGCACCGAAGGTCCGCACATCATAGAACAGCTGGCAGGCAGCCTTTCTCCCGGCGTACACTTCGTTTCTTCCCTTGGCAGAGAGCTCCACCTGGGCCAGCTCCTTGGCCCGGGCAATTCCGGTGTTGATGTTGCTGGCGCTGCGGATCAGCATTTCCATGCCTGGCTTCCCGGCATAGGCGGCCTGGACATAATTGCGGATGCGGCGCTTGATGGCCACGTCCGTGACGTAGCCATGGAGGTCCTGAGGGTCCATCCGGGGCGCGTTGCCCATATCCGGGTCCCCGTTGGGATTGCCGTTGCGGCACTGGATGTAAAACAGGAATTCGTAACGATTGTCAATAGCCATGATGATTTCCTCCTTATTTCTCTTTGGGGGCATACAGAACGGCGCGCTGCTGGTAATAGCCCAGGGCAAACTCTGTCTGCTGCTCCATATTCATAACGACTGGAATTTTCCGATTTCCAATTTTTACCGTAATTTCCGAAATCTTACTTTCAAAGTAGTACGCAAGTCCGGGGTCCAGCTTGCCCAAATGGTGCTGGGAGAGCTGGGCCAGCTTGCCCATGGCAAACGCGGGATTGGCACTGGCGGCGGTGTAGTACCGCTCTGCCACACCCACGCCCACCTCAGGCATGGCCTTACGCTGAATCGCAACGTAGACTGCCATCAGCTGGCCGCAATAATAGGCCACATCCCGAGTTGTTTCTTGGTTGCAGGTTGCTTCCATAGGGTGTTCATCTCCTCTCATTCTTTGCCTCCGGCAAAGCCAAGCTTTCAGCAGCTGGAATGCCAAAGTTTCTATGTCAAAGGGCACCGTACGCTTTTCCTCATCCGACTCCAGCAGGCTGGAGCGAATCCAGCGCAGGGCCCGGGCCGGAATTTCATCCGGCAGAGCTGTCCCATTCAAAATGGCGCTCAGGAGCCGTTGGAGCAAATTGGGCAGCTCATCATCCATCCGGCTCCAGACCTTCTTGGGGTCTCCCCCTGGCTTTAGAAGCCGGGTTCCCAAGGCCTTCAGCTTGGGAGGCTTGGCCCTCCCTTGTCCGTTCCAGGAAATGAGGGACAGATCTTCGAACCACTGCTTGATGTTATAGTAAAGGTCTTCATAGCTTCCCTCCTGCCAGAGGCGTACCATCATCCGCCCGTTGGCCCCAGACAGGGGCATGATGTAGTATCTGGCGTGGAGTCGCTCCGGCCGAGTCCCATTCTCTATGGAGGAAATCAGAGCCTTCGCCGCCTGAAGGGCAGATTTTTCCTCTTCATCATCAGGCTCAGAATCCACCCCATCATCCCACTCGCCCTCCAGCAGGATGGGAAGCAGGTCCTCCTCTTCTGAAATACCGCTGGAATACCAGTGGACCAGCTTGGCATTGCCCAGCACCGGCGCCTTGGCAATCAGATCGGTGAGCGCCGCGTTGACGGCGGTCATGGCTTCTTCCGATACGGGAGCATTTGCACTTTTCTTAAAGCCATAGGACTGAAAGGCATCCTTATCAAAACAAAGGAACGCATCCCCTGCCGTGTGGCCCCCTACGAACATCAATCCGGAAACCTTGGGCACTGTGGCCATGGCCGGCTTTCGCTCACCGGTAATGAGGCACCTGGGGAGGACGTCGGCTTCCTCCGGCAAGAACATCGCCCGAAACTTCGTCCACCAGGGCAGGTACCGGGAGCTGGCTTCCAGCGGAACTCCGTCCACCATAAATCCAATGGGATCGCCGCCTTTCAGCTTATGCAGCGCCAAGGCCTGCTCGATTGTCTGCACAGTGGCTCCATCCCGCAAGGCCTGGGCCACCACAGAAAACGCCGGCTCGCAATCGCCCCCGTCATCCAGCATGGACAGGAAAAAATCATGCTTTGTGGGAACGTTTTGATCCCCTTTGGGATCTTCCACCATCCCTAGTGGAATTTTCGCTTTTTCAATCAAGGGATTGCAGTATCGGGTTCCGTTGGCCGCTGCACCGATGTCCGGCGCGTAGACCGCCGGGGCGTCCTTTTCCCGGGTGTGAATTCCCAAAAACTCTCCCGAAGCGGAAAGCAGAACATAGGCCTTCACCCGCTTAGGTTTAAAGCCCGGCTGAGCGGCAAGGCCCTTGTCCAGAGCATAGCGATACAATTCCGTCAGCATCCGCCGTCCCTCCTTCCCGGTTTCAGCACCAGCGGAGAGTCAAAGGCAGGCACCTCAATGACCCCACGGTCCATTTTCGCCCGGTAGAGGGAGACAGAAGGCTCCGCCTGCTTCCCTACCTTCCAAATGTTCAAGTCAAACACGTCGTACACCATGAGCCCCAGGTCCAGGCTCTCCTGGATAGGCGTTTCCCCGGTGGAGCCCCAGGTGAAATAGGCCGGAAACTCCCGGGCGCCCATGACCGGCTGAACGAACATCTGCCCTCGCTTCACCCGCCGCTCAAACTGATTGTACAGCTGAATCGCAGAACCGGGGAAATCCGGCCGGGGCACAATCTGGGCCGTGATGCGGTAGCGCACATCCCGCAGCACCACAGACTGGCGCTGGGTGCGGTCCTCCTCAATCAGAAGGCAGGCTTTCATGGGGTTTCCCGCCGGAATGCGGGGCATTTTGCTTTTGAGCTCATTGCGCTTGAAGGTGGCATACTGGATCTTCTTCAGAACCTCAATCCGTTGCACCTGCCAGTAGAACTCCGCCGGCTTGGAATAAATCGACGCCAGCATCCCCCGGACCGCACTGGGGGTGGGAACCGGGTAGGTGATTCGCTCTACCTTCCCCTCCGGCCTGGAGAAGAGGGCAAAATCGCCCCATACCGTGATCGTTACCTGTGGACAATTCAAAATATTGGTCACCTCATTTCCTTAAAACATGCCAAGTTGAACGTTTTCCAAAACTATGCCTTGCTTTCTGTCGTAACAGTCAGGAATGCCTAACAGATAGTAGCCCGTCTCCACAGCTGCCCCGCCGTGTTCCCAGGCGCGGTAGTACAGCGGTACGCAGTACTGCCGGACCAAGTCCCTCTGGAAGCTGGACACGGTAATGGGCCCGGCCAGACGCATCAGGGCCGGCGTAAGGCCCTCTTTTTCATAGCGTGCCTCCACCTCTTGATACAGCTTCTCTTCCCCCGGGCAGGGAACCACCACCTGAAAGCCAGTGTTTTCAATGATTTGGTAGGCATTCTGGACCTCCAGAAAGTCCTCCTCCTCCACAGCCTGGCGCAGAGCCTGCTTGTCCCCTTCGCTTTGACTGTACAGCAGCTGATAGTACTCCTGAATGTGGCTCAAATCATTGCAATCAATGGGATGCCTGCTCGCCAGAATCCGGACGCAGTTGGCTGCGTTTTCATAGGCAGAGCTGGGATACAGCTTTTCCTCCTCCGGGACAAAGACAATTACCCGTCCGGTGGGACTGTCCCCATTTCGGTTGCACCGGCCCGCCGCCTGGATGATGGCATCCAACGGCGCCAGCGCCCGGAATACCACTGGAAAATCCAGATCCACACCGGCCTCGATGCATTGGGTAGACACCAGGCGGCAGGGAAGTCCTGCCTGCATTCTCTCCCGAATCTCCCGGAGCACTGCCAGCCGGTGAGCCGGACAAAGGTCCGTAGTCAGGAAAAATGTACTCTCCGCCCCCGTTTGCTCCACCAGCTGCCGGTACAGGGCCCTGGCGTGGGCCCGCAGGTTGACAATGGCACAAGCCTGATTTTCCTGTGCCACTTCCCCGGCAATCCCCACCAGGGATATCGGCTGCTTCAGCCGCCAATCCACGGTCACCCGCCGTGTCGCCGCAAATAGTGCGGCCGGATCCGGCGCAATTTCCCTGGGCTGCCAGCTTAACCCCGGCCGGTAGCCAAAAGAGGGCTGCGTTGCTGTGGAAAACACCACGGTACAGCCGTATTGGGTGCAGAGCAGCTTCACCGTCCGCAGCGTAGCATCCAGCAAATAAGGCGGCAGAGACTGGGCCTCATCCAGCACCAGGACGCTATTGGCCAACTGATGCAAATGGCGGCAGTCCGCAGGCTTGGCAGAAAACAGGGGCTGGAAGAAGCCTACGCTGGTTGTCACGATACAGGGCGCATCCCAACGCTCACTGAGCAGTCTGGCCCGCTCATCCAGCTGAGCATTGCTGTGAATCTCCAGAAGATCCGGCACTACCTTCCGGTAATCCTTCACATTCTGCTCAATGATGGCGAGAAACGGCAGAATCAAAATAATCCGACGCTTTCCATAAATCCGGCAGTGTTCCGCCGCAAATGCAAAGAGACTCAAGGTCTTTCCCAGGCCGGTGGGGGCGGTGAGGGTAAACAGCCCCGGCTCCTGGGCCGCAGCAGCAAGGCAATCGTCAAACAACTGATTTCTCATAGCATTGAGGGTGCTTGCTGCAGTGGATCCTTGCTTTTTCTCTACCTGCACCTGGGACAAACGTTGAAGGGCTTCCTCCGGGTCCAGCTCAGGCCCTTGGTTTTGGAGCAAATAGTCTGGCTTCTGATGTTCCGCAGCGCTGGAATAATCCGCATCCACCAAGGCAGAAAACAGAAACCGCGTCCACAGCATCCTCGCCAAAGATGCATCTTCCCCGTCGGAAAACTCCGGCAGGGGTGGCGACAGCCTGGGAGGCGTAAACGCGCTCTTCCACTGGGATACGGCATCCCGGAATTCCTCCTGGCCAAAAAGAGAAAATCTGCGCCCTTCCGAATCCAACCGATCGCCCTCTCCCCGGAGAACCCGCTTCAGCACCCCGTCATCCACAAGGGAAAGCTCGCCATGATGAGACGCAATCACAGAGGCGAGAAGCTTTGCCGCCCAGTTCTGTCCCTTACCTCCGTGGCTCCACCCGCCGTAGGCTTGAAAAACAAGTGCCGCTCCAGGGCCTGCATGATTCACATGAGTTTTCTCCCGGCGCAGCACTTGCTGAAAATCCTCGCTGTATTTTCCAAAATCGTGAAATTTCCCTAAAACTTCACCCCAGGCCCCATAGCCCAGAGGGCTCAAAAACTCCTGGCATAGTTCCGATGCACGGCTTAAATGGTGAAAAACCGTCTCTTTTTGACCTTGCTCGTTTGCACTTCTGGCATAGTATATATTCTCCATCTTTTTTTCTCCCCCCTTCCTCTTTTGATATAATATTCCATTTCCAGTGGGAAGTCAACAGTTTTCTTGTCCGCAGCAAATACTCGTATATGCCAAGCATATGCTGGTAGAAATTTTTTACAAAGTTTTGTCCTGCAGATTTCATGCATAAAGCAGATGACATAGCACCTTTTAAAGGTCTTTAGAAGCGCCAATCTATGGTCTACAGAGACTGATTGATGTCAGAAATCACCTGTCTTTCAAACAGAAATTCCAGTTATGGCATTCAGCGCCCTCCATTTCCCCTCCCCTGTTCCCTGGACAATCCTGATTTTACACACAGCTGCGCAAATTCAGAATTTCTTCATGGGGATTTCCTTTTCTTTACTTGCAATCCGGTCCAATCTATGGCATAATAACAAAAATGAGAAAGGAGCCGCTGTGCCATGGGTCCCCAGATTCCCCAGCGTCTGACCGATCAAACTGCAGAGCGTCTGCTTCATATGATTGGCAGCGACCCGGCCTACCGGCCCGGGGCCAAGCTGCCCAATGAGCCCCGGCTCTGTGAGCTTTTCGGCGTCAGCCGCACCACACTGCGGGAGGCAGTGCGTTCTCTGGCCGCCCAGGGCTATGTGGAGGTCCGGCGAGGAAGCGGCACCTTTGTTCTGGACCGTGCCAGCGCGCCGGACATTGGCCTGCAGCGGTTGGAAAGTCTCCGTACCCGCCTGCGGGATCTGTTCGAAATCCGGATGATGATTGAGCCCCAGGCCGCCCGCTTAGCTTGCCTTCGGGGCACCGATGAGGAACTTCGGGAGATCGCCCATCGGGCGCAATGCGTGGCCCGGGCCATTCGAGAGGGTGAAAATTTCACCCAGCCGGAAGAGGCCTTTCATCAGGCTTTTGTAGCCGCTACCCATAACCCGTTCATGGAGCAGCTGCTGCCCATTATCCACAATGCCCTCCACGAAACCTGGGCTGCCCTGGATGTGGAAGCGCTTCTGGCGCAGCCCACCCTCCAGGACAACGAGTTGCTCATGGGATTCCTTCAGCAGCGGGATGAAGAAGGCGTCCGGCACACCATGGCTGCCCACATCCGGCGCACCATCAACCTGCTGGATCAAGCCGGCTTCGGCAGCGTTTGAATTTTATCCGAGGTGAACATATTGATGCGAAAATACGTCCTTCGTTTTGTCGTGGCCGCAGCCTTGTTCGTGGCGCTTCTGCTCCCCCTCAGTCCGGGGGCCCATGGGGCAGACCTGGGGACAGAGCGCAGCGTCTTCGAATTCTTAACAACAGAGCTGGGCCTCAATTCCGCCGCTGCCTGCGGCGTTCTGGCCAACATAGAGGCCGAATCCAACTTTATCCTCACGTCCTATGGCGACGGAGGTACCAGCTATGGCCTGTGCCAGTGGCACGATGGCCGTTTTGATGCCCTGCAGAGCTTCTGCCTGCTCCAAGGCTATGACTACTGGTCTCTGGAGGGGCAGCTGAACTACCTGGCCTATGAGCTCCGAACCCGGTACCAGAGTACATATGCCGCTTTAAGGCGGGTGGCAAATACCTCTGACGGCGCTTACGAGGCCGGATACGCCTGGTGCGTCAACTTTGAAGTCCCAGCCAACCGGGAGGAAAAAGGAGTCATCCGGGGCCGTACCGCCCAATTCAAATACTGGCTCCGTTACGGCGACTCCAGCAGTGACTTTAGTGCCTCTGTAGGGATCACCTCCAATGGCTACAACAGTTCCCTGTCGGATTGGCCAGATACCAGCAGCAGCTTCTATTGGGAAGCAGAAGAGAATCAGGCGGAGCCCACCGCTCCCATTTCCACACCTTCCTCCGCGTCTCAGGTCCCGGCTCCGGAGGAACACGGCGTGGAGCCGGCTGCCGGTTCCACCGGGCAAGCCGAAGCGCCTGCTAAGCCCACCCGCCGGATTCCTCAACTGCGGTATGTCCCCCATCATATGCCCGGCTCTTTCTCTGGCTCTGCGGCCTCCCCTGCAGAACAGCCTGGCTCTCCCCTGGCGTGCCTGTTCCTCTGCGCCGGAGAGCCCGCCAAACGCTACGGCGTGCCCCAGCCTGAAGAGGAAGAACCTGAACCCTGCGAATGATCTGCAAATAAACTGTCTCTTGGGGTCCGCCGCACTTGCAGCGGACCCTGATTCCATCGAAAGGCAAGGTATCCAACCATGGATGAACAAAAGAAATCCCCTCAAACGGAGCCGGACGAAACGGCGGTCCCGAACCAGGAGCCCTATGTCCCCCGGCCCAAATGGCAAATTGTTGCGGCCTGGTTTTTTCTGATCCTAATGGTACTGGGTACCATCTTGTACTATTACTGGATCGCCTATCGGTACTGATATGCAGATTTTAGGTATTGATCCCGGCTATGGCACCACAGGATTTGCCCTGGTGGAGGCCCATCGCGGCCTCCACCAGCTACGCCAGTGTGGCGTCATCACCACGCCGCCTGGCATGGACTTTCCTAAGCGGTTGGAAACCCTGTATCTGGACATGGACCAGCTTCTAAAGTCCGCCCTCCCGGAGGCCCTGGCCATTGAGGAGCTGTTTTTTGGTCACAATGTCACCACCGGCATTGGGGTAGCCCAGGCCAGAGGCATCATCCTTTTAGCCGCATCTCAGCGGGACATTCCGGTCTTTGAGTACAAGCCCATGCAAGTGAAGCAGGCTGTGGTGGGTTACGGCGGAGCCAGCAAGCACCAGGTCATGGACATGACCCGCCGGATTCTAAAGCTGGAGAAGCTCCCCCGCCCCGATGATGCAGCCGATGCCATTGCCATTGCATTGTGCCACGCCCGCTCCGCCACCTCTCTGCTGAGCCAGGCCGCCTCGGCAGCAGGGAGGTAATCCCTTGATTTTTGTGAGGTTTTCTATGTTTTATTATTTACAAGGTCCCATTGCCATTCTGGAGCCAGGCATGGCCGTGGTGGATTGTGGCGGTGTAGGCTATGCCTGCTCTGTTACCGCTTATACCGCCGCACAGCTGAAGCTCAATCAGACCGCCCGGCTTTATATTCACGAAAATATTCGGGAAGACGCATTTGACCTCTTTGGCTTTGCCTCCCGGGAAGAACTCCGGTGCTTTCAGCTGCTTCTGGGCGTCAACGGAGTAGGCCCCAAGGCGGCCCTGGCCATTCTCTCCTCCGGCGGTCCCCAGAGCTTCACCCTGGCCGTCATGACCGGAGACGAAAAGGCCCTGACCATTGCCCAGGGCGTTGGAAAGAAGCTGGCCCAGCGGATCATCCTGGAACTGCGGGACAAAATCGGCGGAGCTGCTACCGAGTTGGACTTCTCCGGTCCCGTTCCCGCAGCATCCCCGGCAGGAGACAGCAACCTCACCCTTGCCACCGCCGCTTTGCAGGAGCTGGGGTATTCCTCCGCCGAAATTGCCGCTGCGCTGAAGGGCTGCAGCGCCACCGCCAGCACAGAGGAGATGGTCCGCTACGCCTTACGTGCCATGGTGAACCGGTCATGAGCCTCCAAAAACTGACCGCCAGTCAGATTCCCGTCTGCCGCTTCTGTCAGAAGCTCCGGCTCGTCCCGTTGCCGGATTCTCTCACTCTGTTTTGTCCCTTGGAGCAAGGAGGAAGCACATCATGAGCATTGAATTTTCCCAGGAGCTGGACGCCCCCATCATCACCCCCACCCTGACCGGTCAGGATGCCGGGGAGGTGAGTCTGCGGCCCAAGCTCCTGGCAGATTACACCGGCCAGGAGAAAGCAAAAGGAAACCTCTCAGTCTACATTGAAGCCGCCCGGCGGCGGGGGGAACCCCTGGACCACACACTTCTCTACGGCCCTCCCGGCTTGGGCAAAACCACCTTAGCCGGCGTCATCGCCAACGAAATGGGGGTGAATATCCGCATCACCTCCGGCCCGGCCATTGAAAAGCCCGGAGATCTGGCAGCTCTGCTCACCAATCTGAACCCCGGGGATATCCTCTTCATTGACGAAATTCACCGGCTCAACCGGGTGGTGGAGGAAATTCTTTACCCGGCTATGGAGGACTATGCCATTGACATCATCGTGGGCAAAGGGCCGTCCGCCAACTCCATCCGTCTGGACCTGCCAAAGTTCACTTTAGTGGGAGCTACCACCCGGGCCGGGCAGCTCTCCAGCCCCCTGCGGGACCGGTTTGGCGTATCCCTGCGGCTGGAGCTGTACACCACCCAGGAGCTCTCCCGGATCGTCGCCCGGTCCGCCACCCTCCTGGGCATGGAAATTGACCCACAAGGCGCCCAGGAGATTGCCGCCCGGAGCCGGGGCACACCCCGAATCGCCAACCGGTTCCTGCGCCGGGTTCGGGATTTTGCCCAGGTTTGCGCCGACGGCGTCATCACACGGGAGGCTGCCAACCTGGCCCTGGAGCGGCTGGAAGTGGATCGCCTCGGCTTGGACGCCATAGACCGCCGAATGCTCACTGCCATCATTCAAAATTATGGCGGCGGCCCCGTAGGCCTGGAAACCTTGGCTGCCACCATTGGCGAAGAGGCTGTGACCCTGGAAGACGTATATGAACCCTACCTGATGCAGCTGGGCTTCCTGACCCGGACGCCCCGGGGACGGTGCGCCACCCAGCTCGCCTATGAGCATCTGGGCCTGCCTTTCACTGGTCAAACACAGCTGTCTCTGTAGGGGCGCTGTCTAAATCGTAAATTTGACTAAATCTGCGTTTTCAAAGGAAAAAATCTTATTCACTATTGACAAATTCATTTTTTCTGCTATAATATGCAACTAGGTGAGACGTGCACTTGCGGGCTGGTCTGGGCCTCTGCTCCAGACCTTCATCCAAACGTCTTCGCCGGCTTTCTCGGCGATCACGGCAAAGCCGTTCGCATAAAACCCTGGACAACAGACCAGCAAATTACTTGATGGGCACTTTACGGGGCTAACACAACTATCCAAAGAGAGGTAATTCATCCATGTACGAAGACAAGACTTTAGTTTGCAAAGAGTGCGGCAACGAATTCGTTTTCACTGCCGGTGAGCAGGAGTTCTACGCAGAGCGCGGCTTCCAGAACGAGCCCCAGCGCTGCAAGGCCTGCCGTGACGCCCGCAAGAACGCCGCCCGCGGCCCCCGTGAGTACTTCACCGCCACCTGCGCCCGCTGTGGCGGAGAGGCCAAGGTGCCCTTTGAGCCCAAGTCTGACCGTCCTGTGTACTGCAGCGAGTGCTTCGCTCAGATGCGCGGCAACGGCTAATTCCCCGGCGAAATCACATGATGGGGTGCTGCATAGGTGCAGCACCCCTTTTTTCATTTATGATTCTGCTCCCCTGGGGAGTAGCCGAACCCCCATCCTGGAAAGGAGTCCCTATGCCCCCTCTGTTTGCCCTTGCTGCCGCCCCCACCACTGCCAATCAAGGCGGATTGGATGCCCGCCGCCTTCTGGACCGCTTGTATCAGGAGACGGTGGGGCAGCCAATGCCCCCCCTTTTGCGCCGCAAACGTGGGAAGCCTTATTTTGCCAACAGCCCCCTTCACTGCTCCATCACCCACACCCGTGCCATGGTTTTTTGTGCCTTGGCTGAGACGGAGGTGGGATTGGATGCGGAGCAATTGGGCAGGCCCGTCCGGCCAGCTCTGGTGAAAAAGGTACTCTCTTCCCAGGAATATTGCCTCTGGCAGCAAGCGGAAGACCCGGACCGGTTGTTCCTCTCCCTGTGGACACTAAAAGAAGCCACAGTGAAATACACCGGCGACGGGCTTCGTGGGTATCCCAACCACCTGAGTTTTGATCTCCAGGGCCCCACCCTGGAGGGTTGGGATTTGCACTTCCGTCTGTGGGAATGGGAAAACCATGTGGTGTCTTTATGCGCCCGCCCCCCCCTGCCAGAGGAACTGGAAATCAGAAGATTTTTTTAAGATTCCTTTCTCTGCCTTGACAGGTACCGGCAAACAGCTATACTAGACGTGTGAGCTACCGGTTCTTTGCTTTTCAGAGGAGGTAATTTGTATGGTATCCTGGATTTTTCAGAAAGTACGAAAGACTTTGCAAATGAAACCCCTGCTACTGTGGGGCATTCGTCTCCTGGCCGGGCTTCTCGTCTGGCTGGCGGCGATTGGCTTTTGGGCTGTTCCCGCTGCGGCATTTGCCCTGAATCTAGTCCTCAGCGGCTCCGTAGCGCTGATTTTTCTCCGCGCCTATCAGGGAACCTTTCCGGAAGTTTGCGACCTCTTCTCCCCCTTCCGCCTGGAGCAGCTGCCCCACCTGGTGGGCGGTATGGCATGGATGAGCCTTTGGGTCTTCCTGTGGACGCTGATCCCGGTTGCCGGTCTGGTCTTAGGACCTGTCAAGCTCTACACCTACCGTTTGACCCCCTATATCCTCATGACCCGGCCGGACGTCAAGGCCACCGAGGCCATCCAGGTTTCCGCCCGGGAGACCAAGGGGTATCGCGGAAAGATGTTTTTGGCAGATTTGCTGATCTATGGAAGTTGGGCCTTGGTTCTTCTCCTGCTTCTTGGGCTGGCACAAATTCGTTTCCTGCATGTCCCGTTTTGCGTTTTATTGGCTCTCGCAGCGGTGCTGGGCGCCGCCCTGACGCCCCTGGTGGCCGGTCTTGCCCAGGCTGGCTTCTATGACGAGATCCAGCATTGCCTGGCCGATCCGGCCTACAGCGCCCGGTACGCGCCTCCTGCACCCCCTGCTTACATCCCACCAGCCGCCGGTCAGCAGCCCCAAGGCTCAGCAGGCGCCAACGTGCAATACTGCCCCATCTGTGGCCAAGCGGCGCCCAAATCCGCCAGGTTCTGCAACAACTGCGGCACCAAGCTGGACGGCTCCACACTGTAACAATCAATTCGGATGCCAAATAAAACCCGCTGAACAGACATTCCATCTGCTCAGCGGGTTTTGATACTCGGCCCCCTGTGACTCAGGACTTTTTCTTCTTCTGCACCAGCTTGGCCAGGTAGGGGTTCACCGCTGCCAGCTTCTCCAGGGTCCCCACAGCCCTGGAGTCCTTCTTTTCCGTGTACAGCTCATAGGCCAGCTTCAGGTGGTCATCATCGTTGCTGTCCAGATCCATGCACTTCGAAATGGCATCTACCGCAGCGTCTAAGTCGCCCTTCTTCCGCTGGCAGGTCGCCAGATTGTAGTAGTAAGACGGCTCGTCGCCGTTCAGCTTGATGGCCTTTTCCAGGGCCTGGATGGCGGTCTCCAAATATTCCGGATGTACCTCTCCCTTTGCCTCCAACGTGGTGTAGGCCCCGAAATAAAGCCGGTTTTTCTGGTTATACAATCCCGCCCGATCCTTCGGCGAGGGCGCCTCATCCAAAAGCCCCTCAATGGTGGCAACAAGCTTTTCCAAGTGTTCCGGCTCACAATCGGCCCGGTTACAGTAGCTGATGTAGCAGCCCACCTCTTCGTAACGCTGCTTGAAGGTGAAGTTACTGGCGACATAGTCCCAGTTCTCCTCCAGAATCCGGGCAGCCTTCGCAGAACCCATGGATGTCAGCTGGGCCACCACTTGGTCAATGAACCGTTCCTTGCTCAGAGCGCCTTCCAGAACCGGCATCAGATCCTCTCCCAATTTGAGGTCCCGTTGGGTGAGGGCGTAGTTGAAGGCCTGGATGGGAGAAAGCTGAGTCAAAATGTCGTCTACCTCTGCACCACGGTGCGTAACATTGCCGGTGGTTTTGGTAGCACTTTGTATGACATTCAAGGCGCTGTCCAGCTTTGCCTCAATGCTTTTCAGCCGCTCAGAAATGGATGTGACACTTTCCGGCCCCTCAGACTCAATAAAACCTTTTGCCTTAATCGCCTCTGTAAATTTCTCCAACGTTTCCTGTGCAGCTATCAGCGCGGGCACCTCCGAAATGTCATAAAATATCGTCCGGTCATCATACACATCAAAAGGCAGAGGCTGTCCTTTCTGGGCCAGCACAATATAGGGCTTTCCGTACCCCTTCCTCAGGCCATACTCGTACATGACGTTGGCATTCAGGCCTGTCAGGTCAATGATGCACAGCTCACTGGTTTCAATGCAGCTGGCAATATGCTCTGAAATTCTGCCCGGCTTGGCTATCTTATCAGAACGCACAATATTCTCCTTTGAAAAGCCGCATCTGGTCAGTGTAGGAATAATTAAATAGTCCAAAACCTGGTCGGCGTTCATTCGCTCAGGGCTTCCTTCCTGCCCCAAGGGTGAAATTACAAAACAAGTGTATTTTTGATTTTGCTCCACAACGAATCACTCCTATCTCTTTCCTAATTTCTACTTTGCAGAACGCACGCTCCGCCTCCCAATCAGCGAAGGGATGCCTTCATAACTATTCCTTATTATACAGCATTCTAGAGCAAATGTCATTTGCAATTTTGACAAATTCTCTCAAAAACCAGACATCTGTCGTTTTGAAGTACCCCTCCTCCCTTCTTGCCCATCCGGTTTTAAACAATTCGTAAACATTACCGCCCAGCCGTTGAATTTTGCGGGATTTGCCATATAATGACCATATAAATTTCTCGCCAAGGTGATAAGACTATGAAACAAAAATTTGGCAACTGGCTTCAGCGGGTATTCGCAGGCCGCTACGGTGTGGACCAGCTGAGTCTGGCCATTCTGGTTTTGGATCTAATTTTATGTCTGGTTGGGATGTTCACCCGGAATGGGTGGCTCAATCTCCTGGCCTATATTCCTATGGTTTTGGTGCTTTACCGGATGCTGTCCAAAAACACCTACCGGCGCTACCAGGAAAACCGCCGCTTTCTGCAGCTCATAGACCGCATCAAGGACCGGAAAAACCGGTACTACAAGTGCCCCAAATGTAAGCAGCTGGTTCGCGTCCCCAGAGGCAAAGGAAAAATCTCCATTACCTGCCCCAGATGCAAAGAAAAGTTCGTCAAGAAAACATGACCCAAGAGGTGTCTCAAAGCTAGTTTTGAGGCACCTCTTTCCTCCCCCAATAAAAAACAAAAATTTTTTCTGATTTCCTCTTGACTTTCTCGCAATTTGTGTTATTATAGGGGAGCGGTTTGTGAGACGCGCAAATCGAATAGAATACGGGGGTATAGCTCAGCTGGGAGAGCGCTTGAATGGCATTCAAGAGGTCAGCGGTTCGATCCCGCTTATCTCCACCATTTCTTGGGAAGTCAAGATGAAAAAACTCGTTTTGGAAACAAAACGAGTTTTTTCGTTTCCAAGGGGCAGATCAGCATATCAAAATGCCATTCCGCTCCCCCACCGGGCGTTCTGAAATCTTCAGGACGCCCTTTTTCTATGCCCAAATGGAGGTGAGACGATGGACAGGGCGGTTTCCTTTTCCTATTTCTACGGTGAAGAATCCGAGCAATTCAGCTATTACCGGATTCCCAAATTGCTTATCACAGGCGCGCATTTCAAAAATCTTTCCACAGACGCTAAACTTCTTTACGGCCTTTTGCTTGACCGGATGGGCCTTTCCGCAAAGAACGGCTGGTACGATGAACAGGGCCGGGTCTATATTTACTATACGCTGGAGGAAATTATGGAGGATATGAACTGCGGCAAAGACAAGGGTGTGAAGCTGCTGTCTGAACTGGACGCCAACCGGGGCATTGGCCTCATTGAACGGGTGAAACAGGGGCAAGGCCGTCCTGCCCGAATCTATGTAAAGCGGTTTGCCGCCAGGGCTGTTCCCCCGCCTTCTCCCGAACTGCCCACTGATTTAAAATATCCGCCTGTCAGAAGTCAAGACTTCGGTTTTTCAGAAGTCAGCCCGTCATCAGAAGTCTTGACTTCGGAAAAACCGAAGTCTGGAGTTCGGAAAATCAGAAGTCCAGAAGTCGGAAAAACCGAAGTCTATTTTAATAGGAATAACTATCCTGATAATAGTTATCTTTACCCATCTATCCATCCATCGGAACCCCAGATGGATGGGATGGATCGGGAAGAACGAAAAGCGCAGGTTCAGGAGAATATCGGCTACATCGCTTTCACCGGGCATGACCGTGAAACCGTGGACGAGCTAGTAGAACTCATCACCGATGTGCTTTGCAGCAGCCAGGCAACTTTCCGAATTGGTGGAACGCAGTTCAAAAGCGAGATTGTTAAGCAACGTTTTTCCGTACTGCAACAGTCGCACATCGAGTATGTGCTGGAATGTATGCGCAATAATACCACCAAAATCCGCAACATTCGTGGTTATCTGTTGACCGTTCTGTATAACGCCCCAACAACCATAGAGCATTATTATCAGGCAGCGGTACAGCATGACCTATATGGGCAGCAATCCGGGCCGTAAGGAGGTGTGACTGAGCCTGTCCTACTGCCAATTTCCGTAATGCGTCCCAATTTGGGTAATGTCATTAAGTTAAGAATCTCTCAAAAACGAGTCAGGTATTATCCGGTACCCGGCTCGTTTTTTGACGGGATTTCCA
>ERZ772883.304-NODE-304-length-55388-cov-4.944680_pt1 | contig 55388 bp, 55 predicted proteins | sample MGYA00580575_ERZ772883 | MGnify/ENA primary metagenome ERZ772883 (study PRJEB29015, sample SAMEA2737666) | human gut metagenome | biome: human gut; feature: human-associated habitat; material: faeces | place: China | collected 2012 ... | reverse complement strand
GGAAAATCGAAGGAGAATGAGTACAAATGAAATTAGGTATCGTGGGGCTGCCCAATGTGGGCAAGTCGACTCTTTTCAACGCCATCACCAACGCCGGAGCGGAGAGCGCCAACTATCCCTTCTGCACCATCGAGCCCAATGTGGGTGTGGTGGCGGTGCCGGATGCAAGGCTGGACAAGCTGGCGGAGATGTACCAGCCGGACAAAAAGACTCCGGCGGTCATCGAATTCGTGGACATCGCGGGCCTTGTCAAGGGCGCCAGCCAGGGTGCGGGGCTGGGAAACAAGTTTCTGGAGAACATCCGCCGCACCGATGCCATCGTCCATGTGGTACGCTGCTTTGACGACGAGAACATCATGCATGTGGTGGCCGATGCAGGTACCAATGTGCCGGTGGATCCCCTGGGAGACATTGAGACCATCGATCTAGAGCTGATCATGGCGGATCTGGAGATGGTGAACCGCCGGGTGGAAAAGGCCAGCAAGGCGGCCAAGGGCGACAAGAAATTTCTCCACGAGGCGGAGGTGTTCAAGGCTCTAGCGGAGCATCTGGACGGGGGGAAGTCCGCCCGCACCTTTGAGTGTGACAAGGAGGACGCTGCGCTGCTGGCCACCGCCGATCTGCTGAGCCTGAAGCCCATCATCTACGCCGCCAACATGGACGAGGCGGGCTTTGCCGACTGTGACAGCAACCCTTATTTTAACGACGTCAAGGCGCTGGCCGAAAAAGAGGGGGCCCAGGTGCTGCCCATCTGCGCCAAGCTGGAGCAGGATATTGCCGAGCTGGATGACCCCGAGGAGCGGGCCATGTTTCTGGAGGAGCTGGGGGTGGAAAAATCGGGACTGGACCGACTGATCCAGTGCAGCTATGACCTGCTGGGCCTTATCTCCTTCCTCACCTACGGCAAGGACGAGTGCCGGGCCTGGACCATCAAAAAGGGCACCAAGGCGCCCCAGGCCGCAGGCAAGATCCACTCGGACATCGAGCGAGGCTTCATCCGGGCGGAGACCATCAACTTTGACGAGATGATGGCCTGCGGCGGCAGCGTGGCCGCGGCCAAGGAAAAGGGGCTGCTGCGCTCCGAGGGCAAGGACTATGTGGTCAAGGACGGCGACATGATCTACTTCCGGTTCAATGTGTAAAGTAGAAGGCATTTGTCGAGAGTAAAAGGACGCGCCTTGCGGCGAAGAAAATTTTTGATTCCATACGATATTATGATATACTGAAAGCCACCCCGGGAGGGGTGGCTTTTTTGTGGTATTTACATTAAGGGATGCTTTGCTGCTCCTGGGCCGGGGCGGCATCGGCTGCGGCGGGGGTATCGCCAGCGGGGACGGCAGCGGTTTCGGACACGGCGGACGCGTCGGGAGCAGCGGAAGAGTCCGGGGACTCGGGGGTGTCTGCCGGGGCGGCGGGAGTGGACTGCATCCCCTCTGCAGTGGCGGAAACCAGGGAGGACATGGCCTCTGTCCGGCCGGCCTCATAGGCATCGGCTCTGGCCTTTTCCATTTCCTGCCGCCGGGCCTTTTCAGCCGAGCGGCGGGCGGAGGCGCGCAGCAGCGCATTGATCAGCAGGTACACCAGCAGCACAGCCACCAGAATGAGTCCTACCCAGCCCGGGATCCGGATGTGCCAGAAATTGCGCACGGCGAAGTATTCCCGCAGCATGCCCTGATAGTACAGCACTACACCCAGGGCGATGCAGACGATGGCAGCCAGAAGGGACAGCACGGCCCGGATCCTGGCCCGGCCCCGGCGGACAAAGAAGGAAATCACCAGCACAATGGCCAGCAGGAACAGAGCCGGAGACTGGCAGCACAGAATATATCCGAAGGTATGGTTCATAGCGGGCACCTGTTCCTTAGAGCATGTTCTTGCCGCGGACCATGTAGCGGCCCATTTGCTGGCCGATCACATGGCCGTTTTCCACCATGAGATTGCCCCGCAGCCACACCTGGCTTATACAGCCGCGGGTGACGAAGCCCTCATAGGGGGTGTAGCCGGCGCGGCTGACCATATCCTCGGCGCGGAGGATGTGATCGGCCTGGGGATCGTAGACCACAATGTCCGCGTCCGCACCGGGGGCGATGATGCCCTTGCGGGGGAACATACCGTAGAGCTTGGCGGGGTTTTCCGACAGGGCCTTGCACATGGTGGCCAGAGAAATTTTCCGGGTGGCCACGCCGAAGGAATACACCAGCTCACCCCGGGTCTCTACCCCGGGAAGGCCCCCGGGGATCTTGGTGAAATCACCACGGCCGGCGTCCTTCTGCTCCAGAGTGAAGGCGCAGTGGTCGGTGGAAATGGTCTGGATATCCCCCTTGCGCAGACCGGCCCACAGGGCGCGGCAGTCCTCCGCCTTGCGGATGGGAGGCGCGCAGACGTAGCGGGCGGCACGGGTGTAGTCCTCGTTATAATACACGCTATCGTCCAGCACCAGATACTGGGGGCAGGTCTCCACATACACCTTCTGCCCCCGGCGGCGGGCGGCGGTGACCTCCGCCAGGGTGGCGGCATTGGTCAGGTGGACGATGACCACGGGAATATCCACCGCCTGGGCGATGCGCAGGAGACGGCTCACGGCCTCGGCCTCCAGAAAATCGGGGCGGGTCTCGGGATGGGAGGAGACGCCCATCTGGCCGGCGTCCTTCTTCTCCGCAATGAGGGCGTTGATGACACCGCTGTTTTCGCAGTGGACACCGCAGATGCCGCCCTTTTCCTTGAGCTTTTTCAGGGCCTTGTACATGGCCTCGTCCCCGATCATCATGGCGGGATAGGTCATATACATCTTGAAGGAGGAGATGCCGGCGGCGTACATGTCGTCGATCTCTTTTTCGATCTCCTCGTTCCAGTCGTCGATGGTCATGTGGAAGCCATAGTCGCACCAGCACTTGCCATCGGCCTTTTTGTGCCACAGCTCCAGGCCGTGGTGCAGAGACTCGCCCTTGTTGGGGCAGGCGAAATCCACGATGGTGGTGGTGCCGCCCCGGATGGCGGACTTGGTACCGGAGTCAAAATCATCGATGGTGGTGGTGTTGCACACGTCCAGGTCAAAGTGGGTGTGGGCATCGATAAAACCGGGCATGAGCAGCTTGCCGGTGACGTCAACGACCCGGGCCAGAGGGGCGCAGAGATTGCGGCCCACCTGCAGGATCTTTTCATCCTCCACCAGAACATCCGCTCGGCGGGTGCCCCGGCCGGAGACCACAGTGCCGTTTTTGAACAGATATTTCATAGCAGAACCCCCTTGTTTTTTCTCGGTTCCGCGCGCAATGAGCCGCGCAGAAAAATTTTGTCGGTTTCATTATACCATACCCGCTCCAAAAGTCCACAAAAATTGATAACCGGGGGGAAATATGCTATACTGCAGAAAAACGGAGGGATACATCATGCAGGATTTAACGGAAAAGACGTTGGATAGCCGAGAGGTTTATAACGGGCGCATCATCCGGGTGCGCCGGGACGAGGTGCTGCTGCCCGGGGGCGGACACGGCGTGCGGGAGGTGGTGGATCACCCCGGCGGCGTGGGGATACTGGCCCTGGATGGACAGGGGCGGGTGGCACTGGTGCGCCAGTACCGCTACGCTGTGGGAGAGCACCTGTGGGAGATTCCGGCGGGGAAGCGGGAAAAAGACGAGGAGCCTTTTGAAACGGCGCAGAGGGAGCTTGCCGAAGAGGTGGGTGCGGCGGCGGAAAAGTGGACGGATCTGGGGCAGGTCATCGCCTCCCCGGGGTGCTACGGCGAGGTGCTGCACCTGTACATGGCGGAGGGACTGACCTTCTCGGAGCAGCATCTGGACGAGGATGAATTCCTGGAGGCGCGGTTTTTCCCCTTTGAAGAAGTGGTGGAAAAATGCCTGAAGGGGGAGATACGGGACGGAAAGACCGTCACGGCGGTGCTGAAGGCCAGGCTGCTGGAAGAAAAGGCTTGCACTTTGTGAATATTTCCGCTACACTGGAAAAAATGACGGCGGTAGGCCGGGAGGAGAATGGATATGAGTAAATTGCAGAAGATCGCTGTGGTGTTCCTGCTGGTCGCCGTGGCCACCTGGGCTCTGCACAAGGCGGGGGTATTCTATGTGCCGGGACTGACGGCGCTGACGCTGTGTGTGGCTATGAGCACCGAGGGCGCGGACATGCTCAAGGGTACGGGGAAGAAACAGAATACCTCCCGGCGGCTGGCAGCCATCCTGATACTGGCTTTTGGCCTGTTTAACCTGGTGGTGGGCGGCTTTGAGATCTACGACTATGTGATCCGGCGGTAACAAACGATGTGCGGAGGGTGCGGCGTGGGCTGCACCCTTTTTTAAGACGAAAAAATGAGGAGGAAAACCATGGAGATCACGTTTCGCAAGGCAAAAAAGAGCGACCTGGAGGCTGTGGGGCAGATCTACGAAAACATCCTTGCGTCGCAGGAAAACGGCGGAAGCTATGTGGGCTGGGTGCGGGGCGTTTACCCCACCGGGCAGACGGCGGCCGATGCCCTGGAGCGGGACGACCTCTTCGTGCAGGAGGCGGCGGGGCGCATCGTGGGCGCGGCCATCATCAACCGGGTGCAGGTGGATGTATACGCGGATGTGGCCTGGCAGTACCCGGCAGAGGACGAGCAGGTGATGGTGCTGCACACCCTGGTCATCGAGCCGGAGGAAAGCAGACAGGGCCTTGGGAAAGCGTTTGTGGAATTTTACGAGGGGTACGCCGCCGAAAACGGATGCGCGTACCTGCGGATGGACACCAACGCCCGGAATGTGAGCGCCCGGCGACTCTACGGGAAGCTGGGCTACAGGGAGGCGGGTGTGGTGCCCTGCGTGTTCAACGGCATTTCCGGGGTGGATCTGGTGATGCTGGAGAAAAGAATATGAGAGTAAAAGATTTGGTTGAGATGCTCTTTGGCGGTGTGCCCTATTCCCGGGAGGCTGCGGCGGCGCAGGAGACGATAGAAGCATCTGTGAAGCGGGAGCTGGAGAATGCGCCCGGAGAGCCGGCTCAGGCTATGGGCAGCGTGATGACCAGATGGGCTGCGCTGCGGGCCTGACAGACGAAATATGACCGCGAAGGCACAGGACAGCTGTGCTATGTCTTCCTGCACAAAAATGACCGCTATGATGATTCTGGGCGCAGCTATTGCTGCGTCCATTTTTGCGCTGCTGCGAATTATTATTCTGGGCGGCAGCGAGGAACACAGCCGGGAATCGACAAGCGGTTTTGCAAGGGGGACGGCCTGAGAGGCACGAACCCCCAAAAGGATGCAGAAGCGGCTTCGCCAGATCCGGCGGAGCCGCTTTTTTTGATCGGTAAACGACACCCTGGCATGGGCGGGATGCCTATATAAATAAGGAGGACAAGAAAATACCTATCATTCATGTGAGCGTAACGGGAAAGCAGGACGTGCAGAAAAAGCGGGACTTTATGGAGTTTGCCGCCAACAGCATTTGCAGCCACACCAGCACTCTGCCGAAGAACATCTATGTGTATTTCCACGAGAAGGAGCCGGAAAATGTACGCAAGACCGCACCCACAGTGCTCATCGACTGGACCATGATCCCGGATCGCACCAACGAGGCCAAAAAGGCCATTATGGGTGAGCTGACCGATGAGCTGGCCAAGATGACCGGGGAGAACAGGAGTGAGATCGTCATCATTTTCAACGACATACCCCTGCCCAACGCCATGCTGGGAGGGATCACCCGGGCAGACAACTACAACTGGTAAATGGACGAGGCACCCTCTTCCGCCTTTGGGCGGAGGAGGGTGTTTTTGTGTGCGGAGAGGGAGATGTTGCAGGCGGAAGGACAACAAAAGAGCAAGGATGGAAGAAAAACGGGGGGAGGTAGAAAAACAAAAGGGAGGGTCTGACATGGAGGAGAGAGCATGGGTGCGGTGCGACCGCTGCGACGGAGAGATTTACGAAGGAGCGGAGTACTACCAGATCAACGGTGAGTGCGTGTGCAGGGAGTGCCTGGAGGAGTTCGCGGGACACTGGTTCGCGCCCTTCCGGCTGATCGCGGGGGAGGAGCTATGAGCAAAAAGGGAGAGGCGTTCTGGAGACGGGTGCGCGAAGCCTATGAGCGGGGAGAGGGCAGCCAGATGGAGCTGGCGGCCCGGTTCGGCGTGAACCGGCAGACGGTACAGACCCACGCCAAGGCGGAGGGATGGATCAAGGGCGGCAGGAAGGCTCCGCCGGCACCGGACATGCGGGAGGTGACGGAAAGACTGTCGGAGGCGGCCATGCGGGAGATCGGACGGCTGGAGGAGGAAGAGACGGACGTGAAGACCATACGGGATCTGACGGCGCTGGTGAAGGAGCTGAACCAGCTGATGAAAAGCGCCGCCGGGGAAGGCGGCGAGAGCACCGTGCGGGTACAGTGGGACGAGGAGGCGGAGCGGTGGAGCCAATGAAGACGCTGCTTCTGGCTCCGCCCAATGAAAAACAGAAGCTGTTTTTGCAGTGCAGGAGGAAATACATCGCCTTCGGCGGCGCACGGGGCGGCGGAAAGAGCTGGGCCGTGCGCACCAAGGCGAAGCTCATGGCCCTGCGCTACCCGGGGATTCGGATGCTGCTGGTGCGGCGCACATACCAGGAGCTGGAGAACAACCACATCCGATTCCTGCGGCGGGAGCTGGCGGGGATCGCGGAATACAGGGCCACGGCCCGGCAGTTTGCCTTTCCCAACGGCAGCGTGCTGGACTTCGGCTACTGCGCATGCGACGGAGATCTGGACCGATACCAGGGGGCGGAGTACGACGTGATCTTTCTGGACGAGGCCACACAGCTGCGGGAGGAATGGATGCGGCAGTTTGCGGCTTGTCTGCGAGGCGTGAACGACTTTCCCAAGCGTATTTACTACACCTGCAACCCCGGAGGGCCGGGGCACGGGTACATTAAGAGACTGTTTATCGACAGAAGGTTTGTGGACGGGGAAGATCCGGAGGACTACGAGTTCATTCCGGCCCGGGTGACGGACAACGGAGCGCTGCTGAAAAAGCAGCCGGGATATTTACAGCAATTGAAGGCCCTGCCGCGGAAGCTCAGGGAGGCGTGGCTGGAGGGTAAATGGGATATATTCCAGGGACAGTTTTTTCAGGAGTTTACAGACGACCCGGAGCACTACAGGGACAGGAGATTTACCCACGTCATCGAGCCGTTTGACATTCCCAGGGAGTGGAAGGTCTACCGCAGCTACGACTTCGGCTACGCGAAGCCCTTTTCCTGCGCCTGGTGGGCGGTGGACTTTGATGGATGTATTTACCGCATTTTAGAGCTGTACGGCTGCACGGAAAACCCCGATGAGGGGGTGCGATGGACTCCGGAGAAGCAGTTCTCCAAGATCCGGGAGATCGAGCAGACGCACCCATGGCTCAAGGGACGGCGCATTGACGGGGTGGCCGACCCGGCCATCTGGGATACCAGCCGGGGGGAGAGCGTCTATGAGACGGCGCTGCGGCACAGAATCTACTTTACCAAGGGAGACAACCGGCGTATCCCCGGATGGATGCAGATGCACTACCGGATGGCCTTTGACGAGGAGGGATATCCTCAGATGTATGTATTCAAGGGGTGCCGGGCATTTATCCGGACCATCCCGAATCTGATGTTTTCCGACACGGAGCCGGAGGATCTGGACACCCGGCAGGAGGATCACGCGGCGGACGAGAGCCGGTATTTCTGCATGTCCCGGCCGATACGACCGGTGCGGCGGGAGGCGGAGCTGGCCTTGGTGGACGACCCGCTGAATATGAGGCAGACAGCGGGAGGCTGGCGGAGCGCGTTGGTTTAGGAAGAGGCGGAACACGTGGGCCCCGCCCTACAAGTTTAGCCTTTATACGGGGAACGGGTGGGGTAAAACCCCGCCCCTACGGGTGTATGGTAGGGGCGGGGCGAATATGCGGGATGTTTTTTGCAAAAATTTCCCCTGTTGCATAGGGAAAGACAACAAAAAAGACAACGGACCGAGGATGGGAGGGGACAGGTGAGAACAAAAAAGGAGGTTTATGGCATGGAGCCGATGACTTTGCAGAAACCGAAGATCGGAGCGGAGGAGGTGCGCCGGGCGGCGCAGATCCTGAAGAAATACAAGCAGGGCAAGGCACATCTGGAGAGCCGCATCATCGACAACGAGCAGTTCTGGAAGATGCGCCACTGGCAGCAGATGGAGAAAAACGGACAGGGCGGCAATCCGGGCGATCCGCAGCCCACCAGCGGCTGGCTGGTGAACTGCATCCTCTCCAAGCACGCAGACGCCATGGACTGCTACCCGGAGCCTACGGTGCTGCCCCGGGAGGAGGGGGACAGGATGGAGGCGAGAAAGCTGACGAAGATCCTGCCGGTGGTGCTGAAGCAGAATCAGTTTAAGCGCACCTACTCGGATGCCTGGTGGTACAAGCTGAAAAGCGGGTGCGCCGCCTACGGTGTGTTCTGGGATGCGGGAAAGCTGGGGGGTCTGGGAGACATTTCCATCCGCAGAATGGATCTGCTGAACCTGTTCTGGGAGCCGGGGGTGCGGGACATTCAGGATTCGGAGCACTTTTTCTCCACGGAGCTGGTGAGCAATGAGCAGCTTCTGCGCAGATATCCCCAGCTGGAGGGAAAACTGGGGGGCGGCAGCTTCACAGTGAGCCGGTTCCTCTACGACGACACGGTGGACACCTCCGACAAGTCCCTGGTGGTGGACTGGTACTACCACACGGTGGAAGGCGGCCGGAAAGTGCTGCAATACTGCAAATTCGTGGGGGACACGGTGCTCTACGCCACGGAAAACGACTGGCAGGCACCCACGGAGCAAAAAGTGACAGGCATGGACGAGAAGGGCGAGCGTATCTGGGAGGAGGTGCCGGTGGGCCTGCCCATGTGCAGGCGGGGCTGGTATGACCACGGGAAATACCCGTTTGTATTTGATGTACTGTTTCCCGAGGAGGGAACGCCCTGCGGGTACGGATACATCGACCTGTGCAAGTCGCCCCAGAAGCAGATCGACCTGATGAACCAGGCCATTCTTAAGAACACCCTGGCGGCGGCGACTCCCCGGTTCTTCATCCGGGCCGACGGGGCGGTGAATGAGAACGAATACGCTGACTGGACCAAGCCCTTCGTGCACACCAACGGGAACCTGGGCAGCGACTCCATCGCGCCCATCCACACGGCGGGGCTGGACAGCGTGTATGTGGCGATCCTCCAGAGCAAGATCGCGGAGATGAAGGAGACGGCGGGTAACCGGGACGTGGCCAACGGCGGCACCGCCTCCGGCGTGACGGCGGCAACAGCCATTGCGGCATTGCAGGAGGCCGGCGGAAAGTTGAGCCGGAACATGATTGACGACGGGTACGAGGCGTTTTCCGACGTGGTGACGCTGTGCATCGAGCTGATACGGCAGTTCTACAGCCTGCCCAGACAGTTCCGGCTGCTGGGAGGCGAATTTGCCAGCTACGACAACGCAGGGCTCCAGCCGGTGGCCATGAGTGACGGGGTGGAGGTCTCCTACCGGGTGCCGGTATTCGACCTGGAGATCTCCGCCCAGCAGGAAAATCCCTACAAGACCATGGAGTATAACCAGTTCGCCCTGCAGCTGTTCCAGATGGGCTTTTTCCGGGAGGACATGGCCCAGCAGGCGCTGCGGTGCCTGGAGCTGATGGACTTCAAGAACAAGGACATGGTGATGGCCATGATCCAAAACGGACAGACCCAGCAGAGGGAAATCCAACAGCTGCGCCAGAGACTGATGCAGACGGCGGCACTGGTGGATGAGGCCAGGGGAACGGATCTGGCCGGGAAGCTGGCACAGGAGTACGGCGCAGAGCCGACCGGAGGCAAGGGCGGTTCATGGGAGAGCGAGAGTCTGTCGACCATGGAGCGCACCAGACGCGGCGCCAGGGAGGCGGTGCGGCCCAGATGATCCGGGTGAAGGCGGAGCCGGGACGGCTGACGGTGCAGGGACACGCGGACTATGGGCCCGCAGGACAGGACATTGTATGCGCGGCGGCATCGGCCCTGATGCTGGCCCTGGCGGAGCGGTTGCAGGAGAAAAATCTGGTACGGGAGCTTGTGATGCGGCCGGGATACATGCACATCGGCACGCGGGGCGCGGAGAGGGAGATGGAACTGGTGAAGTGCGGGCTCAGACAATTGCAGAGGCGGTTTCCACAGTGCGTGGAGGTCAGTGAAGAAGTGAGCCATTTCTCCCGGTGAGGGAGTGATGATACGGGTCGTGGCCTACCACGGGAAAGGAGAGAGCTATGGAGATGGAGGAAAACCAGGCGCAAATCAGCGAGCAGACGGGCGAAACGACTCCCGACGCCGGGGAGCAGGAGGATTTCGAGTCTTTGATCCGGGGAAGGTACAAGGAGGAATTTGACGCCAGAGTGCGCAAGATCCTGGACGGACGGCTGCGGGGGATGCGGCAGGAGAACCAGCAGCTGAAGGAGCAGCAGCTGCACCGGGAGGCGGACGCGGCCCGGCGGCTGCGCGGTCTGCAGGAGCGGGAGGGGGAGATCCGGAAGGTATACCCTGAATTCAGATGGCAGGAGGAGCTGAGAAACCCGCAGTTCGGAAGGCTGGTCATGGCCGGGGTGGAGCCTACGGCCGCCTATGAGACCGTGCACCGGCGGGAGCTGATGGAAAGGGCCATGCGCTACGCCGCAGGACGAACCAGAAAGCAGGTGGCCGGAAGTGTTGCCAGCGGCATGGGACGGATCGCGGAAAACGGCGGCAGGAGCATCGCCGTGACGGCCAGCGACCCCCGGGGGCTTACCAGTCAGGAGCTGGCGGACATCCGCAGACGGGTGCTGGACGGAGAGAAGATCCGATTTTGACGGAGGGCACTGCGGAGATTATGAGCTTTGGGGATCAGGGATGCGGAGCACCCTTGCGATGACATGGCGTTTGGCAAGGGGACGAATCGAGCGCTGCCAGTGGCAGAGTAAGCGAGATGAGCGAGTGGCCGCGGCCAAAATTTCAAGCGGCAGCCGCAAGGCCGCGCAGAAATTTTGGGCACCGCAACAGGGCCATCGTCCCCTACGGGAGTATGGCAAGGAGTGCGTGCGGAGCGGGTGCTGCGTGCTTTGCTGAGGGAAAGAAATCTTCGGAGTGCGGAAGACCAGAGAAAAACAATGATTTGGAGAAAGGAAAAGATGAACATGGAACTGAATTACCAGATGTTTGCAAACGCGAACACACAGACTACCGGTGGCCTGAGCGCCGAAATGAAGACCTATTACGGCATGGAGCTGCTGGAGAACGCCAAGCCCCAGCTGGTGCACAACCAGTTTGCCGCTACCAAGCCTCTGCCTGTGGGCGGCGGTAAGACCGTGGAATGGCGTAAGTTCGGCGCATTTGACAAGGCGCTGACGCCTCTGGCCGAGGGCGTGACCCCCGACGGCAGCGGCATCTCCGTCAGCTACATCACCAAGGAGCTGGCCCAGTACGGCGACTACACCACCGTGTCCGACATGCTGGATCTGACCGCCATTGACGACGTGGTGCTGGAGATCACCGACCGCCACGGCAACAACATGGGCCTGACCCTGGACACCGTGACCCGCAATGAAATTCAGCAGGGCAACCAGGTGATCTATGCTCCTGTGCTGGGCGAGGGCGGCAAGCAGACCGCCGTGACCAGCCGTGTGGCACTGACCCCCGAGTGCAAGATGACCAGTGAGCTGGTGGCCAAGGCTGCCACTCAGCTGAAGAAGATGAACGCGCCTACCTTCGACGGTAAGTATGTGTGCATCATCCATCCCTCTGTGGCCTTTGACCTGCGCCAGGATGAGGCGTGGATCGCCGCCCACCAGTACGCCGCCGCCACGGAGCTGTTCTCCGGCGAAATCGGTGAGCTGCACGGGGTGCGATTCGTGGAGACCACGGAGGCCAAGATCTTCCGCGGCGATGACCTGGCCAAGAACAGCCGCAATCTGGCAGTGAAGGGTGCGGTGTCGAACAACGCTACCGTGAATTTTGACGGCGGCACAGTGGGGAGCGGCAGCCTGGTGGGCCGCTATGTGATCATTGGCGGCAAGCGCTACAAGGTGGTCAGCAACACCGATAGCTCTATGACCCTGGATAAGGCCATCACCGCCGCGGATAACGCCGTCATCTATCCCGGTGAGGGCGGCGCAGAGGGCTGCGCCGTATACGGCTGCCTGTTCGTGGGCAAGGGCGCCTACGGCGTGGTGGATCTCAGCGAGGGCACCGAAGTCATCGTGAAGCCTCGCGGCTCCTCCGGCACCGCCGATCCTCTGGATCAACGCTCCAGCGTGGGCTGGAAGGGTATCCATGCGGCGGCTATCCTGTATGACGAGTACATGGTGCGTGTGGAGTGTGGCTCTTCTTACTCGGGCGAGGACAAGGCCAACTGAGTGATGCGCGGGGGCGGGGCGGAAGCCCCGCCCCTGCGGGAAGTGCGGCGTGGGGGGCAGATTGTCACGCCAGTGTGCGCACTGGCTTCCCAATGACATGCTTTTGGCAAGGGGTGCGGTGTGCGGCGTGGCGAGGGCACCCCGCCCTACGGAAGCAGGGTCGGGAGTGCGGTGGGTGACGACGGGCGACCGCGAGGGTCGCCCTTACGGAGGGTATGGGGTGCCTGCGGGCGGGCCGATGTGGGGAGCGAATCGAGCGTTGCCAGTGGAAGAAGAAGCGAGATGAGCCAGTGGCCGCGGTCAAAATTTCAAGCGCCCGCCGTAAGGCAGCGCGGAAATTTTGGGCACCGCAACAGGGTTATCGTCCCCTACGGAATGATGAGCGAGAAACAGCACTTGCTGCGCGGCAGACACAGAGGGCATCCCTGATGCGTCGGGGAAGCGCGGGTCCGCGTGTGCGGCCCCCTTTTTAGGGAGGGAGATACCTCCATACGGCCGGGGGGGGACTGCTGGCCTGGCAATGACAGGGCTTGGTAAGGAATCAGGGGATCATATGGAAAGGGGATTTTTGGCATGAAAGAGGATATGAGCAAGGTATATCTGCCCAGAGGCAGAAAAAACGAGGAGAATTTTGTGATCGTGTCCGTGAACGGGCGTAGCTACAAGATCATGAAGGGCGTGGAGGTGGAGGTGCCGGCATGCGTGGCTGAGGTGCTGGAAAACAGCCGCATGATGGCCGACACGGCACGCCGCTATGTGGACACCATGGCCAACTGACGAGGTGGCGGCGATGACAGAGGTGACAGTGGGACAGGTTTTGGCACAGGTGGACGGCCTGCTGCCCAACGGATACACCCGGGAGGAGAAGCTGCGGTGGCTGCAGCAGGCGGAGGGTATTATCATCCGGGAGGTGCTGCAGCCGGTGGCGCGGCAGGTACTGCCGGTGCCCGCAGAGCTGGAGGACAGCACCGTTCTGGCGGCAAAGCCGCCCTATGACGGACTCTATGAGCTGTATGTGCAGGCGCAGATCCACTACGCCGATGGGGACATGGCCCGGTGCAGCAACGCCCTGGCCCTGTGGAACCGGGGTGTAGAGGCCATGCAGGCGGCGCAGCTGCGGGAGAGCGGAAAGACGCAGGCGGCGGGGAGCCTGCGGTTTTGCTGAGAGGGGGCGAGAGGATGTTCTTCCCAACACTGAAAAAAACCGGGCTGGAGAGGATCACGGTGACGGATTTCCCGGGGCTTGACCGAAGGGAATCGGCGCAGGTCAATGGATTCAGGGAGATGGAGAACCTTTGCTCCGACGGCTACCCGGCTCTGCGGACGAGACAGGCAAGGGCCCTTGTGGCTGAGACTGCAAAGCCCAACGGCCTGACGGCCAAGGACGCGCTGATATGGGTGGACGGCGGGCAGATCTATGTGGGCGGCCTGGCGGCTGGGCCGCAGTTGACGGACGGAGAGAAAAGCCTGGTGAGTATGGGAGCGTACCTGGTGGTATTTCCGGATAAGATCTACCTGAATACGAAGGATCTGTCGGACTACGGCAGCCTGGAATGCCGGAAGACCGCAGCGGCCGGAGTGGGCATCAGCCTGTGCGATGCGGAGGGAACGGCCTACAGTGACGTGGTGGAGAGTGAGGGAGCCCCGGAGGAGCCGGAGGAAGGGGCCCTGTGGATGGACGTGTCCGGCGCGGTGCCGGTGCTGCGGCAGTTCAGCCAGGACTGCTGGACGGCCATGCAGAATGTATGCGTGAAGCTGCAGGCCACGGGACTTGGCAAGGGATTTGCCGCCGGGGACGGCGTGACGGTTTCCGGCTGCGGCGTGGAGCGGCTCAACGGGGAGACCGTGCTGCAGGCGGTGGGGGAGGACTGGGTGGTTTTTCCCGGGACTGTGGCGGTCAGCACCGAGCAGGAGGAGCCGGTGACCATATACCGCTATGTGCCGGAGATGGACTTTGTGGTACAAAGCGGCAACCGGCTATGGGGCTGCAAGTACGGCATGGTGGACGGAGAGACGGTGAACGAAATTTACGCCAGTAAGCTGGGGGATTTCAAAAACTGGAGATGCTTTCAGGGACTGTCCACCGACAGCTACGCGGTGGCCCGGGGCTCCGATGGCGTATTTACCGGGGCGGTGAGCTATCTGGGAAATCCCATCTTCCTCAAGGAACGCTGCATGGAGCGGGTCTATGCCGCCGACAGCGGCGCGCATCAGATCGTCACCACCGAGTGCAGCGGCGTGCAGAAGGGCAGTGAGAAAAGCTTGCAGGTGGTGGGTGGTGTGCTGTATTACCTGTCCGGGGACGGCGTGCAGGCCTTTGACGGGAGCTTGCCGGTGACGGTCTCCCAGGTATTGGGAGAAAAACGCTGCCACGGCGGCGTGGGGGGCGCATGGCGGGGGAAATACTACCTGTCGGCCCTGGACGAGGAGGAAGCGGCGTCCCTGCTGGTATATGACAGCGAGAGAAGACAGTGGCACCGGGAGGACGGGCTGCGGGCCACGGCCTTCGTCGGAAGCGGCGGCGAGCTCTACTGCCTGGCCAGTGACGGAAAACTCTGGAGCATGCACGGGCAGAGCGGCGAAAAAGAGAATGACTTTGCCTGGATGGCGGAAACGGGAGAAGTGGGCATGCAGTCGCCGGAGCGGAAACGGCTGACGCGGCTGCTGCTGCATCTGCGGCCGGAGCGGGGAAAGACCGTGACGGCATGGCTTAGCTACGACGGGGGCGCAAGCTGGACCCGGCAGGGGCAGGCCACCGGTAACGGCAGTATACGGGAGCAGGTGATCGCCATGCGGCCCAGGCAGTGCCGGGCCCTGCGCTTGAAATTGACGGGGAGCGGACAATGCGCCATTTTCGCGCTGACGGCCCTGTATGAGAGGGGAGGTGACGGCCTGTGAGCCTGGTGAGTATGCCCAGCGCACCGGCAGGGACTCTTGCCCAGCAGGTGCAGCAGCAGTATGCATATCTGTTTCAGTTGGCGCAGACGCTGAACCTCTCTTTGCAGGCGCTGGAGGGGAGTGGTGGCGCGGCGGTGCAGGCCAGGCAGGCGGCGGCAGAGGCCGCCCGGCAGGGCCGGGAGGAACGGGCCCAGCAGGCGGCCAACCTGAAAAGCCTCATCATCAAGACGGCGGACACCGTGCGCCAGGAGATGGACCGGCGGTGGACGGAGCTGAGCGGCACCTATGTGGCCCAGTCGGAATTCGGCACCTATCTGGAAAAGACCAGCCAGGAGATCGAGGAGGATCCCACGAAGATCACCCGGTACTTTAAGTTCGCCTCGGACATCCAGGCGGACGTGGACAAGGTGGGGACGGACTTCACCGCCTACAAAACGGACGTGGAGGGCTACATCCGCCAGGGCATCGTGGGCTACGACGGGGTGACGCCCATCCTGGGCATCGCCATCGGGCAGGACATCAAGACCACCGCCACGGGGGTGGAGACGGAGAAGGGCGTATACGACGTCATCGACAAGAGCAGCAACATGTCCGTATGGACCACGGAGAAGCTGTCGTTTTACATCGGCGGACAGGAGGCGGCGTATTTCTCCAACGGCAAGCTGACGGTGGCCCAGATCGCAACCGACCGGCTGACCGGGGCGGGGAAATGGGACGTGAGCTTCACAAACGGCGTGAAATTCAAATGGATCGGGGGGTGAGGACATGACAAGCATCAACGGCGAGGCCGGAAAAAACGGATTCAAGCTGCGGCTGGACTACGAGGTGACAAAGCAGAGCACGGACAGCAACAAGAGCACCGTGCGCATGGTGCTGTACCTGTACGCCAACACCACGGGCAGCTACAACCAGGACGGGAACGCATACTGGAGCCTGTACGGCAAGAAGACCTACTACACCTTCAGCTACTCAAAGCCCGAATGGTACAAGCTGGGCGAGCGGACGGTGGACATCAGCCACAACGAAGACGGCACCAAGACAGTGACCCTCAGCGGCGCGTGGTGCTCCGGCATCTCCGGCGGCTGGGCCCCCTACAGCCTGTCGGTGAGCGGAAAGGTGACGCTGAAAACCATCCCCCGGGCCACCACGCCGGTGGTGGGGACCGTCACCCTGGGGGAGCAGGCGGTCATCAGCCTGCCCAGGGCCTCCACGGCATTTACCCACACCCTGAGCTACAGCTTCGGAAGCGCCTCAGGCACCATCGCCACGGGAGCGGGGGACAGCTGCCGGTGGACGGCGCCGGAGAGCCTGGCGGCCCAGATCCCCAAGGCAGCCAGCGGCAAGGGCACCATCACCTGCAAGACCTACAGGAGCGGCACCCTCATCGGCACGAAGTCCGTCACATTCACGGCCACGGTGCCGGGGAGCATGAAGCCGGAGGTGGCCGCAGGCTGGGCCCGCGTCGACCGGGACAACAGCGGCACCAAGGCCGAAGCCGTCGACGCATGGGTACAGGGATACTCCAAGGCCAAGGCCACCTTCGACGAGACGAAGATCACCTGCAAGCAGGGGGCAAGCATCCAGTCTTACGCCATCAGCTACCAGGGCAGCAGGACGGAAAAGAGCCCGTACCGGACGGGGACCATCAACGCCACCGCCGCCACGGTGCGCTGCACGGTGACGGACAGCCGGGGTCTGTCCGCCTGGGAGGACTTCCCCCTTGTGCTGGAGGAGTACGCAGCCCCGGCGCTGGTGGAGGCGGACCTGTTCCGGGCGGATGAGAACGCCAAGGAATCGGACAGCGGCACCCACATCGGGGGCATCGCCAAGGCGAAGGTCTCCGACCTGGGCGGGAAAAACACCTACACCCTCAAGGGCTGCTGGAAGGCCGTGGGCGGCAGCTACGGAAGCGGCACGGAGATGCAGTCGGGCACGGCCACCCTGGTGACGGGGGAGACGGAGATCTCTGTGGACAAGAGCTACACGGCGAAGATCGTACTCACCGACAAGCTGGGCAACACCGCTTCCTATGAGGAGATCATCCCCACGGAGCGGGTGGCCTTCCACCTGAGAGCGGGGGGCAAGGGCGCGGCCTTCGGCAAGGTGGCGGAGCAGGAGAACGTGCTGGAGCTGGCCGAGGACTGGGAGATGCAGGGCGGCAAAAAGGTCAGCGCCCAGAGCTTGCAGGCCACAAAGGCCGAGGACCTGACGGAGGAGCCCAAGCGCATCGCGGTGTTGGATCAAAGCGGCGTGGTGGGCGGACGGACCATGAAGGCCCTGCGGGAGGAGGACATCGGGGTATATCAGCAGTCCGACGGTTACTACCCCTTCTGGGACAGCGCCATCATCGCCGGGGACTACATCGTGGCCAACACGTCCTACAGTGGAAACCAGCTGAATGCGAAGATCGACAAGGTACAAAACGGCGTGGGCCGCAGCGAGGAGGTCTATGTGAAGCTGCCGTTTCCCCTGCGGGGGCACAACGGAGTGCTCACAGGGAGCACCGACCGGCGGGGGGACTATGTGGGCTCTGTGAACCGGACGTCCGGCGTGGGATTCAGCTTCCGGCTGTTTGACCCGTACTACGGAAACGCCGTGGGGACAACGCTGAATCCGGTGGTGCGGCTGGAGCTGCGGGGCCTGCGGGCCCAGCCGAATGCAGCCCCTGCGTTTTCCTACACAGATGGAGATGCCACGGCCCGGGACCAGGCCCAGACCATCGCCCAGAGCTACGTCAGCGAGTATGACGGGGGCAGCTGCACGAAGACCTTCACATACGGCCCCAACGTACTCTACGGCGGCAGCGGGGACAAGATCCGCAACGGCCCCAGCGTGACGCGGAAGGGAACGGATAAGAAGGTCGTGTATGACAGCAACAACAAAGCCATCGTAGGAGGCCGGATGGAGTGCGACACATTCGTGATAATGATCCTGCGAGGAATTCCCTATGAGAAGTCGTTGTTTAACAGCGAGGCGGAAAAGTGCGACTACACCGCAGACCTGAAGAACGCGTCCAATCCCAACGGCTACGCCTGGGTGACGGGCCTGCTGACGTACATGAATAGCAACAACTACATGTCCGATAAGCGGGACATCAGGTTTGCGGCGGATATGAGCTGGCTGATGTGGTATCTGTCCGGGGTGGTGATAGACGACCAACAGATGGCCTGCATCTTCACAGACCATGAAAAGGCTCAGAAGGGGGATCTCTTCTTTGAGCGGAGCAACACAAAAAACCTGTTCGACGGGATCAGCCATGTGGGGTTCGTGGGCGAAGACGGCGGGGAGAAGTACCGCTACGAGGTGTCCTGGGAAAAGGATAACCATCCCACCGCCGTGTTCAAGAGTAAGATGGGCACCAAGGGAGGAACCCCGGCGTACTATGCACGGCTCAACTACAAACTGTTGGCCACGGTGACGAGTTAAAGGAGGAATGTAAGCTATGGCAGCAAAACTATGGAGAGGCAGCTCCGGCTCCAGCGTGCGGGATCTGCAGACGAAGCTCAACCAGAACGGCTACAGGCTGGATGTGGACGGCGTATTCGGCAACAAGACCTATAACGCCGTACTGGATTACCAGAGGAAGAACAAGCTGGCCGTGGACGGCGTGGTGGGCAATGAGACCTGGGGGAGCCTGAATAAAACCACCAAGCCTGACCACAAGACCACCGGCAAGGAGGTGATGAGCGGTGTGTCGGACGAGACATACGACAAGCTCCACCAGCTGGAAAAGGGCTTTGTGCCGTCGGACAACGTGAGTGCGGCACGGGAGGCGCTGAAGAGCATGGAGACATCCCGGCCGGGAGAGTATCAGTCCTCCTTTGCCGGGGAGCTGGAGCAGCTCTACCAGCAGATCATGGGCAGGAAGGAGTTTTCCTACGACCCGCAAAAGGATGCGCAGTATCAGAACTACGAGTATCTGTATACCCAGAGGGGCCGGGATGCCATGGAGGATACCATGGGGACGGCTGCGGGACTGACGGGCGGATATGCCTCAAGCTATGCCCAGACGGCCTCCCAGCAGTCGTATAATCGCTACATGCAGGAGCTGGCGGAGCTGATGCCGGAGCTGGAGAAAAACGCACGGCAGCGGGATGAGAGCCAGCGGGATTGGCTGATGCAGCAGTATGAGCAGGTCAGTGACCGGGAGCAGGAGGAATACAAACGTTACCAGCAGGATCTGGAAAGCTGGCAGGAGGGATATGACCGGGCGGCTAAGGAAGCGGAAGCGCTGCGGGAGCAGGAATATGCCGACTACAAGCTGATGCTGCAGCACTATACCGGCATGGCCAGCGCCGAGCAGAAGGCCTCCGGCGGCGTGCGGGCCAACAGCGGCTCCACGGCAAAAACAAGCTCGAAGAAAACGACCCTCAGCTCCACGGCTATGGAGAGCCTGCAGCGGGCCATGGGTAACTATCTCAAAAACGGAAAGGCAGAGGCGGCGGCAACTCTGGCACAGCAGTACGGCGGGCGTATGACGGCGGCCCAGAAGCAGAAGATCCAGAAGCTGTTCGGCCAGTACGGCACGAATCTGACACTGTGAAAAAATGCAGGCTCCCGCTCCCGGACAAAGGGGAGGGGGAGCCTGCGGCGTTGAGCCGGGGGTTGACAGCGGCGGGGGTTTTGCTACAATAGGAGGGCAGAACTGCAAGGGGAACGGAATATGAACGGATACTATTACACGGCGCTGAATCGGAGAGAAAAAACGGCTTATGAGCAGATGAAGGCAGGGTTTGAGGCACTGGCACAGTCGGTGCGCGTGGCACGGCTGGAGAGCGAGCGGCTGGCGGAGGTATATCTGCGGCTGAAGCTGGATGAGCCGATGCTGTTCTATGTGACGGGGTACAGTTACCGTTTTTATCCAGACTCGGAAAGTGTGGAGCTTCTGCCGGAGTATTTGTTTGAAAAAGGGAAGATACGGACCCATCAGCAGGCGGTATCCGCCCGCATCCAGCGGCTTATCCGGCCGCTGCAGGGGAAAAGCCAAAGGGAAAAGGAACTGGCTATCCACGACTTCATTCTGGATAACGTTCGCTATGACAAGCTGAAGAAATCCTATTCTCACGAGATCATTGGACCGCTGACCCAGGGGGTGGGTGTGTGCGAGGGCATTGCCAAGACCGTGAAGGCACTGTGCGATGCCGTGGGACTGGAGTGCATCATTGCACTCAGCGAGGCCAACCCGGAAAACGGCGTGCGCTACCGCCATACATGGAACGTACTGACCATAGACGGAAAACGATACCATATGGACGCCACGTTCGACAACTCCCTCCAGCGGGGAGGGCACAGGTACGACTACTTCAATCTGGACGACAGACATATTTTCCGGGATCATGAGAAGCTGGTGCTGCCGGTGCCGGCCTGCACGGACGACAAGAGCTTTTACTACCGATCCGTGTCGCTGACAAAGACAGAGGATGTGGCCAAACGGGTGCAGCAGGCTCTGCGCAAAAAGCGGGGACAGTTTGTGTTTCACTGGCGGGGCGGCGGATTGAACCGGGAGATCCTGGAGCAGATATTGCGCAGTGCCGCAGAAGAGGCAGAAAAGAAAAACCTGCGCGTGAGCTGCGCGGTCAATGTGCAGCAGGCGGTGATCCAGCTGGATTTCGGCGCGGCAGAGGAGATGGAGCTGCAGCAGCCGGATGAGGGGCAGGACGGATAAATGAGGGTTTACAGATAAAAACGTTTTCGGTATAATAAGTCGTTAAGATTCGAAAGGGGATGGACGCCTTGCAGGTAAATCAGATCCGCGTCGGGGCGGTGTTGTCCTATATTTCCATGGGCTTGAGTACCGTGATCTCACTGGTTTATACGCCCATTATGGTCAGTAGCCTGGGTAAGGGAGAATACGGCGTATACAGCACCGTCATTCCCATCATCTCTTATCTGACGCTGCTCAGTCTGGGGCTGGGGAGCGCCTACGTGCGGTATTATTCCCGGGCTAAGGTGGAGCAGGACAGGCGGGAGATGGCAAAGCTCAACGGTATGTTCCTCATCACTTATACAGTGCTGGGACTGGTGCTGCTGACCCTGGGCTACGCGCTGTCGCTGAAGGGAGAACTGGTATTCGGCAGCAAATGGACGGCGGAGCAGCTGGCCCTGGGCAGCAGACTGCTGCGCATTATGTCGCTGACGGCGGCACTGTCGTTTCCGTTCAGCGTGTTTGAGTCCCATGTGACCATCTACGAGCGGTATCTGTTCCAAAAAATCGTGCTTATGGGCAAGCAGGTGCTCAACCCAATGCTGACGATCCCGCTATTGCTGCTTGGCTTTCAATCGGAGGCGGTGGCGTGGATGTCCCTGTTTTTCACGGTGGCCAGCGGCGTACTGAATATATACTACTGCTTTGTGAAACTGCGCATGCCGGTGAATTTTCGACACTATGATTTTACATTGATGCGGGAGATGGTGGGCTTCACGGTGTGGGTGTTTATCGGCATCGTGGTGGACAACATCAACTGGGGCATCGGGCAGCTGATGATGAACTGGCAGCGAGGCGCGGAGGCGGCGGCTGTCTACAATCTGAGCAACCAACTGAACACCTATTACCTGGCCTTTGCCACGGCGGTGGCGAATGTGCTGACGCCCCGGGTCCACCGGATGGTGGCGCAGGGGGAAAGCAATTCCGAACTGAGCAGGCTGTTTACCAAGGTGGGGCGCATTCAGTTTATGGTGATGATGATGGTGCTGCTGGGCTTTGTGGCCATCGGTCAGCCATTTATGGAGACATGGGCTCAGAGTGACGACTCCTTTACAGACTACATTGTGACACTGCTGCTGTTTATATCTACCCTGATCCCCGCCATTCAGACGGTGGGACTGGAGATCCAGCGAGCCAAGAATATGCATAAATTCCGCTCCGTTTCCTACCTGATCGTGGCGGTGGTGAATGCGCTGCTGATGATTCCTATGTGTAAGCTCTGGGGCGGCATTGGTGTGGCGGCGTGCATCCTGTTTACCACATTGGTGGGCAATGTTCTGCTGATGAACTGGTACTATAAGCGACACATCCACCTGAACATCCGTTGGTTCTGGAAGAAGATCTGTCAACTGCTGCCATCGATGGTGCCGCCGCTGCTGGCTGCCCTGGTCATTGCGGTATTCGCGGATGTGCATGGATACTTGGAGATGGCGCTGTGCGGCTGCATTTTTGTGGCGGTATACGGACTGAGCCTGTGGCTGTTCGGTATGAACCGCTATGAGCGGGAGCTGGTGGCCCGGCCCCTGAGCCGTCTGCTGCGCAGAGGATAACGAAAGAAGGGGAGAGCATGGCCAAGAAAACCGGACGCAATACCAAAGCCCGCATCGTATCGGCGGCGTGGAAGCTGTTTTACGAGCAGGGGTATGAGGACACCACTGTGGAGGACATCGTGTTTGAGTCAGAGACGTCCAAAGGCTCCTTTTACCACTATTTTGATGGGAAGGACGCGCTGCTGGGCTCCCTGTCAGTTTTGTTCGACGAAAAATATGAGGAGCTGCGGCCGCAGATCGACCCGGAGGCAGATGCCATAGACACGCTGGTGTTTTTAAATCAGGAGCTGTTCGCTATGATCGACAACAGTGTTTCGTTGGAGCTGCTGACACGGCTGTTCTCCTCCCAGCTTGTGACCCGGGGCGAGAAGCATCTGCTGGATCGCAACCGTACCTATTTTAAATTATTGTATCAGACCATCCGGGACGGACAGAGCCGGGGCCAGCTGCGCACGGATATGACCGCCAACGAGATCGCTAAGGCCTATGCCATGTTCGAGCGGGGTATGATGTACGACTGGTGCCTCAGCGGCGGGGAATACGCCCTGAGTCGGTACAGCGCTCAGATGATGCCCATGTTTTTGCAGGGGTTCCGACCGAATCTGTGAATTTAAAAAAATATTTTTAACGGGCAGGAAATATTATCATATATATTCTGCTAAAAAATGCGATGTATATATAAGAAAAATGAAAAAGAACGCAAACTCCGTATAGACTACATTCTATACGAAGTTCTGTATTTCGTTCTATTATTTGTTGTGCTATACTTGGCTCCGCTAAAGCAATTTGTCCTATAGGAGGGAAAACATGAAGATCAGCGAAGTCATTGTATTTGTCGTTTATTTGGTGTTCATGCTGTCCATCGGCGTGTATTTCTTCTTTAAGAACCGTGACGGCGGCGAGAAGACGTATTTTCTGGGTGGACGGCAGATGGGCCCCTGGGTCACGGCGCTGTCGGCGGGCGCGTCGGACATGAGCGCCTGGGTGCTGATGGGTCTGCCCACCTCCATCTACGCCTTGGGCGTGGGCCAGGTGTGGATCTCCGTGGGTCTGGCCATCGGCTACACCATCAGCTGGCTGGTGGAGGCACCCCGGCTGCGGCGCTTCTCCATCGTGGCCAACGACTCCATCACCATTCCCCAGTATCTGACCAACCGGTTTCTTTCCAAGTCCAAGGCCCTGCAGATCATCTGCGCGGTGATCTTCCTGGTGGCTTACACCGTGTACGCTGCCTCCAGTGTGAAGGCATGCGGCACCCTCTTTAACACTGTGACCGGTATGGACGAGACGGCGGCGATGTATCTTGCCTCCATCATCATCATCGCCTATACCTTCCTGGGCGGTTTTTCTGCCGTGTGCTGGACGGACTTTTTCCAGGGTATGCTGATGCTGGGCGCACTGCTCATTGCCCCAATCTTTGCGCTGTTTATGCTTCAGGGTGTGGGCGTCCATGCTGTGGATACGCCCGATTACTTCAACGCCTTCAGCAGCTGGAAGGACATTGTCTCCGGCTTGGGCTGGGGTCTGGGTTACTTCGGCATGCCGCATATCATTATTCGCTTTATGTCCCTGGAGTCTCAGAAGAGCTTGAAAAAGTCCGCCAAGATCGGCATTACCTGGACGGTGCTCATCGTTATCTTTGCCGCTGCGGTGGGTATCATTGGCCGTCTGTTCCTGGGCTATGACGAGTCCATCAACGGTCACTCCCTGGTGTTCATCACCATGGTGCGCAAGATCTTCCCCGGTGTTATCTCCGGCCTGCTGCTTTCGGCGGTGCTGGCGGCATCCATGTCCACGGCGGATTCCCAGCTGCTCATGGCTGCTAGCGCCTTTGCCAGCGATGTGTATAAGCCTGTGTTCCGCAAGGGCAAGGCCAGCGACAAGGAGATGATGTGGGCCGGGCGCGTCGTGGTACTCATCATTTCCGTGGTGGCGCTGCTCATCGCTTCCAATCCCGGCTCCGGCAGCATCATGTCTTTGGTGTCCAACGCCTGGGGCGTGTTCGGCGCGGCCTTCGGCCCGGCCATTATGCTGAGCTTGTTTTGGAAGCGGTTTACCTTCGCCGGCGCCGTGGCCGGCATCATTGTGGGCGCCGTTGTGGACGGCCTGTGGCTGGCGTTCCTGTCCGGCACGGGGATCTATGAGATCATCCCCGCCTTTGCTGCCAGCATGATCGCCGCCATCGTGGCCTCCCTGCTGAGCAAGAAGCCCGGCAAGGACGTGGAGGAGCTGTTTGACAGAGCTTTGAATTTTGAAGAAGAATGAGTCTTGATAAAACCGAAAACGCCGCAGCCAAGCTGCGGCGTTTTCAGTTTTACATGTAGCGGCCTCGTTTGCTCAGGGCCGGAAGACCTGATCCCGGGTGATCTCCTTCAGGCTGTGTACACCGCACATCTGCATAGCGTCCTGCAGCTCGCTCTGGAGCTTGTTCACATACACCTGCACGCCCTCAGCGCCGCCACCGTAAACCATGGTGACGAAGGGTCGGCCGATGAGCACACCGTCTGCCCCCAGGGCCAGGGCCTTGAACACATCCAGACCCGTGCGGATGCCGCCGTCCACGAAGATCTTCATCCGGCCGCCCACGGCGTCAACGATGCCCGGCAGCACCTCCGCCGTGGCGGGGCACTGATCCAGTACCCGGCCGCCGTGGTTGGACACCACGATGCCGGCGGCCCCGGCCTCCATCGCCTTTCGGGCCCCGGCGGGGGTCATAATCCCCTTCAGAATAAAGGGCTTTTGCGCATACTCGATGATCTCCCGCAGCTCCTCCACCGTCTTGCTGCCGGCGGGGGGCATATGGTTTTTAAGGAACGGCAGACCGGCGGCATCGATGTCCATAGCCACGGCCACAGGGTCGGCCTTACGCACCTGGGTGAGCTTGGCGAAGATGGTGTCCCTGTCCCAGGGCTTCACAGTGGGGACGCCGCAGCCGTCCACATGGCCGATGGCCCGGAGGGCGCCCTCCATGACGGCGGCGTCCATACCGTCGCCGGTGCAGGCCAGGATCCCCGCGTCCCGACAGGCGGACACCAGTAGGTCGTTGTAAGCGGCGTCGTCATACTTGTCGCCATAGTGCAGCTTCATGGCCCCCACGGGAGCGGCCAGCACCGGCAGGCGCAGCTTCGTGCCGAAAAAGTCAAAGCTGGTGTCGGCGGGCCGGTTTTCGCAGATGGTGTCCATCTGCACGCAGATCTCCTGCCACTTCTGATAGTTGCGCTGGAACGTTACGCCCAGGCCCTTGGCACCGGGGCCGGGGATGGTGTTGCGGCAGGCCGCGCCGTTACACACGGGGCAGGCCTTGCAGTACGGGCCTATGCAGGTACGGGCCGATTGCAGAATCTCATTATAATCCATTGTATCTCTCCTTTGCTGAAATGCTTGGAATGATATGCCCTATTGTAACGCCATCCGAGCCAAAATGCAACGAAAATCGCGCCGTATGAAACGGCCCATATTTGTATAAAATAGAGTAAAGCGCAAAGGAGGCAAACGGATATGAAGGATATGCACTGGCGCACATGGGCGGTCATTGGCCTTTTGTGGACACTGGCGGCGGGGAACCTGCTGCATTTTGTATACGACTGGACGGGGAAGAGCGTGGCGGCGGCTCTGTTTTCCGCCGTGAACGAATCCACCTGGGAGCATATGAAGCTGCTGGCGGTGCCGTGGATCCTGTTTTCCATCGTGGAGTGCATCGCCCTGCGCTCCGGCGGCACGACGGCGCCCCGGGCGGCGGGACTGCTGGCGGGCCTGGCAGCGATCCCGCTGCTGTTTTACGGCTACAAGGGCATCGTGGGAAAAGGCAGCATGATCGTGGATATCCTGATATTCCAGGTAGCGGTGCTGCTGGCCTTCTGGGTGAGCTGGACCCTTCAGAAGCGGCGACAGCTCAGCGGCGGCGGCTGGACGGTGCTGGGGATATTGGTACTGCTGGGGGTATGGGCGCTATTTTTGCTGTTTACCTTCCGGGCACCGGACCTGGCGGTGTTCATCGACCCGGTGACAGGCACCCGGGGGATTGGATGAGAGCGGAGAAAAAACGGAAAGAGAACGGCTCGGCGGGCGGTTAAATTGACCGCCTGTTTTTCTTGACCCTGGGGGTGAGATACTGTATAATAGAAAAGAAAATCGATCCCGGAGGGAGACGAGGCTATGAAAAAAGTGATCGTACATAAGTCCTCTGTCCCCATCTACATGGCAGCGGGTGTGTGGACCGTTTATGCACTGGTGTTCCCGCTGTATAAGGTGGGGCATTTTGCCATTGCGGCGGCGGTGGCGCTGGCGGCGTATTTTGCCGGCCGCTGCCTCTTTAAGGATGTAAAGGAGGTCATCGAGGTGGAACCGGAGCCGGAGCGCACCGGCAACGAGGCCCTGGACAAGATGATCGCCGAAGGGCAGCTGGCCTTGAAGGAGATGCGGCGGCTGGACGATGCCATTGCCGACGAAGTCATCAGCGGCCAGATCCGCCAGCTGGAGGAGCTGTCGGGCAAGATCTTCGACCAGGTGAAGCAGAAGCCGGAGAAGCTGCCCCAGATCCGCAAATTTATGGACTATTACCTGCCCACCACGCTGAAGCTGCTCAATGCCTATGACCGTATGGGCGCTCAGGGCGTTTCCGGCGGCAATATCAGCGGCACCATGGAGCGGGTGGAGAACATCATGGGCACCATCGTTACCGCCTTTGAGCGACAGCTGGACGCCCTGTTCGGCGCCGAAGCCCTGGATATCTCCACGGACATCACCGTTCTGGAGAACATGATGGCCCGGGAGGGGCTGGCAGAGGATGCCGTGCACCGCACCGCAAACGAAGTGAAGGAAGAAAAATCGGAGCCGTCTGACGGCGGCATTCAACTGGAATTATAAGAAAGCGAGGACTGTACTATGACTGAGAACATGACCCCTGAACTGACCCTGACCCCTACTGAGACCGAGACCGCTGCCGCCGTGCCGGAGCTGACGCTGGAGCCTACCGCCGCCGAGCAGGTGGAGGAGAAGAAGATCGAGCCTGTGGAGCTGGATGACAAGCTGCTCACCGAGCAGGAAAAGAAGGCCGTGGAGGAGTTTTCCAAGAAGATCGACATCACCGATACCAACATGGTCCTGCAGTATGGTGCCGCCGCCCAGAAGAGCGTGGCGGGCTTTTCTGAGAACGCCCTGAGCAATGTCCGCAGCAAGGATCTGGGCGAGGTGGGTGCCGATCTCAGCGAGCTGGTGGTGCAGCTGAAGGGCTTTGGCTCCGGCGAGGAGAAGAAGGGGCTGGCGGGTCTGTTCCGCAAGGCCGGCAACAAGATTGAGAGCATGAAGGCCCAGTACGGCAAGGTGGAGGCCAATGTGGACCGCATTGCCCAATCCCTGGAGCAGCATCAGATCACGCTGATGAAGGACATTGCCATGTTCGATCAGATGTATGAGCTGAACCTGAAGTATTATAAGGAACTGACCATGTACATTCTGGCCGGCAAGAAGCGGCTGGAGGAGGTACGCAGTGGGCAGTTGGAGGAGCTGCGCATCAAGGCGGAGAAGTCCGGCCTTGCCGAGGACGCCCAGGCCTACAACGACATGGTGAACCTGTGCAACCGCTTTGAAAAGAAGCTCCACGACCTGGAGCTGACCCGTATGATCTCCGTGCAGATGGGTCCCCAGACCCGCCTGCTGCAGAATAACGACACCCAGATGGTGGAGAAGATCCAGTCCTCTCTGGTGAACACCATCCCCCTGTGGAAGAGCCAGATGGTGCTGGCTCTGGGCATGGAGCATGGCCGCCAGGCCACCGCCGCCCAGAACGCCGTCACCGAGATGACCAACGACCTGCTCAAAAAGAATGCCGACACCCTGAAGATGGGCACCATCGCCACCGCCAAGGAGGCCGAGCGCTCCATCGTGGACATTGAGACCCTGCAGCACACCAACCAGCAGCTCATCTCCACCCTGGACGAGGTGCTGGCCATCCAGCAGGAGGGTGCCGCCAAGCGCAAGGCCGCCGAGGTTGAGCTGGGCCGCATCGAGGGCGAGCTGAAGCAGAAGCTCATGGAGCTGCACAAGTAAGAACCTCCGTGAAAGGAGCGGAAACATGAAGGTATTCAAGAGCCGGGGCTTTGCTCTGGCGGTGCTGGTGCTGGTGGTTGTGGCCGGATCTTTGTACGGCCTCAGTCGCAAGCCCATAGCGGTGCAGTATCAGCAGTGGATCGCCGACGACGCGGTGATGCTGACGGAGTCCACCCGGGAGTCGCTGGAGAGCTACAACGACCAGTGGGACAGCCGCTACAGCGCCGTGGTGGCTGTGGCCACGGTGGGCAGCACCCACGGCTGGTCCGGGGAGCGGTATGCCGCTATGCTGGGTAAAGAATGGGGCCTGGGACAGAATGATATGCTGCTGCTGCTGATAGAGGGCAAGGACTACTATGTGCTCTACGGCGACAGCGTGAATGGCTCCATCACTGACACCCAGGAGACCGCGCTGCGCAAGGCGCTGGACAGCGACTACTATAAGGGGGACTACGACCGGGCGGCCCTGAAGTTCTTCCGTGCCGCCGACGTGGTCTACGACCAGATGAGTAAAGGCTGAATGATCCTATACTTATAATGTACCCCCTCCGGCGTAAGCCGGAGGGGGTACATTTTTGATTTCAATTCGTATTAGTTGGATAAAATTATACAATTCGTTATCGCTTTACCGTCCGAACGCCCAGGCAGCGGCCACAGCAATGACCTCCCTGGCCCAGTAGCCTGGCCCCAGGAACCAGTAGGAATGGCAGCCCAGGGACTGGGCCTGTAAACCATACGTGCGGGCATATATGGCCGCGCGGAGCTGGTGGAAATTGTCGGAGGCCACGGCAACCTCCGCAGGAAGACCCTTTTCCCGGATGATCTCCGCGGCAAAGGAGATGTTCTGCCGGGTGTTCAGGGATTGCTCCTCCAGATAGATCCGACCGGGATCAATGCCCCGGCGCACCAGTTCGTCCCGGATGCACTGGGCTTCGGTGATGACCTCGTTGTCCGCCATGCCGCCGCAGGCGATGCATACGGCGTCCGGGTTCTGGGAGAGGTAGTCCAAGGCGCTGTCAATGCGGGCGGCGAGCATTTTGCTGGGGCGTGTGCCCTTGACCTCGCAGCCCAGAACCAGCACGGTGCAGGGGGTGTCGGACTGGGGGCGGTCGGTCGCCTGATACACCATCAGCCCCAGAATCACGCTCACGCACAGCAGCCCTGCGGCGAACAGGGCCAGCAGACTGCGCCACAGCGCGCGGTGGCATCCCGTGAGCAGCTTCCGGAGCTTCGCCGGGCGCAGCAGCATCCAGGCAAACACCAGAAAAATGGCCGCCGGGAAGAACATCCCCACATGGTGCACGCCGATGGCCAGCGGCAGCAGGAAATACACTGCCAGGGCCAGCAGCAGACCGGCCAGCGTCCCGCGCAACACCTTATTCTTCATGGGCAGAATTCTCCGCGATATGCCCGGCGATGCGCTGCATGATGAGATCCAGGGCTACCAGGTTGTGGCCACCCTCCAGCACAACGATATCAGCATATTTCCGGGTGGGCTCCACGAACTGCTCGTGCATGGGCTTGACGGTGGTGAGATACTGCTGCACCACCGACTGCATGGAGCGGCCCCGCTCTTCCACGTCCCGCAGGGCCCGGCGGAGGATGCGCACATCTGCGTCCGTCTCCACAAAAATGCGGATATCCATCAGCTCCCGGAGCTGCTGCACCATCAGGTCGGTGTCGAAGGCGTCGGGATGGTCATAGTTCTGCTTGCAGCGCTCGGCAAAGGGGACATTCTGCCGCTTATAGTAATTGTCATGGTGTACCACGCTGATGTTTGCGCCGAAGTGGGCGGCCAGGTGCTCCGTCAGGGTGGTTTTGCCGCTGCCGGTGCCGCCGGCGATGCCGATGATCATGGTCTTCATGGGCAATGAACCTCCGCAATAACTGTTTCTTCCATTATAGGAAAATGAGTTGGCAAAAGCAAGGAACAATGTAAAAAAAGCATGAATTTCCGAGTTTTTCAGTTGACGCAAAGAGGGAAAAACGTATAATAGAAAGCAGAGTCTAAATGGGAGGATATGCAATGCGACTTTTGAAATGCCCGAAATGCGGAGAGATGTTCTCCGATACATATAAAACCTGCCCCTTCTGCCAGGAGGATGAGGAGCTGCACAGCGACAAGCCCGTCAAGCACAGCCACCGCCGGACCGGCGGCGGCCGCGCCAAGCCGAAGGTAGGCGGCGTGGCCGTGGTGGTGTGCCTGGTGCTGGTGCTGGGCCTGGCGGCCTATACCATTTTCGGCAGCCAGCTGAAGGACATTTTCGGCGGGAAGAAGAATGTGGAGCCCCAGCCCGAAACGCAGACCCTGACCCTGAGCCAGAGCAGCGTGGAGCTGGCGGTGGGCAACAGCGTTGTGCTGTCGGCAACCGGCGCGGATAAGATCACCTTCTCCAGCAGCGACGAGGGCGTTGCCACCGTGACGGTGGACGGAACGGTGAAGGCAGTGGGCGCAGGCAGCGCGGTAATCACAGTGAAGGCGGCTGAGCAGGCGGCTACCTGCCGGGTGACGGTCACAGCCCCGGCGTCGGAGGATCCGGTGAAGCCGGAGGAGCCGGATGTTCCGGATACACCGGATACACCGGTGCAGAAGACTCTGACGCTGCAGTCCATTTACGGCACGTCCGGGGAATTCTCCTGCAATATAGGGGAAAGCGTTCCCCTGGAAGTAGACGGAACGGACTCCGCTGTCAGCTGGAGCTCTTCGAATACCCAGGTGGCGTCTGTGGATGCCTCGGGTACGGTAACGGCTGTTTCCTCCGGGAAAGCCACCATTACCGCCACCGTGGATGGCCAGACCCTTACCATCGGAGTCCTTGTGTGGTAAAAAAACACCGGCGCCCTGCTTTTTCGGCAGGGCGCTTTTGTGGAGGGAGGAGAAATCTTGAACAGACGCGAGCTGCTGGATAAAATATCCGCCACGGCGGAAGAGCGGGTGCTGCTGGGCCGCCTGTGGGACGGATGGGAGCGCTGCCGCAGCCGGAATATACCGGAGGTCAGCGGATTTCTTTCACCCCATGAGCAGGCCCTGGCCCAGCAGATGCTCCAGGCCCTGGGCGCCCGGGAGGGCTGGATCCTCTGGGGTGGGTACGAGGGGGCCCAGCGCAGACAGCTGCACTTCCTTCCGGAGTGGATGGACGGGCCGGATGCGGATGCCATTCACTGCCTGCGTTGCCGGTTTTATCACACGGAGCACCCCACCCACCGGGATTTTCTGGGCAGCCTCATGGGCCTGGGCCTCACCCGGGAGAAGGTGGGCGATATTCTGGTGTCGCCGCAGTGGGCCGATGTGCTGGTGGGCAGCAGTGTGACGGAGCATCTCCTGCGGGAATGGACCCAGGCGGGTCGGGTGCACCTGCAGGTGGAGCGGATCGACCCGGCGGAGCTTCTGATCCCGGCAGAGCAGACGAAGCAGCTGCGGGATACGGTGGCATCTCTGCGCCTGGACAGTGTGCTCGCCGCGGGCTTTGCCGTTGGCCGCAGTGCGGCGGCGGATCTGATCCGCAGCGGCAAGGCGGAGGTAAACTGGATGCCCTGTGACAAGCCGGACGCCCCTGTCCGGCAGGGCGATGTGCTGACGGTGCGCGGTCTGGGCAAATGCCTGCTGGAGGAGGTAGGCGGGCAGAGCCGCAAGGGCCGTACCGCCATCACCATGAAACGATTTATATAAGGAGCGGCAATATGGAACAGAAAAAGATCGATCGCATCAATGAGCTGGCCCACAAGGCCAAAACCCCCGAGGGCCTGACCCCGGAGGAGACGGCGGAGCGGGCGGCGCTGCGGCAGGAGTACCTCAACAGCGTGATGGGCAATCTCCGCCGGGAGCTGGACAACACCTGGATCGTGGACGAGCACGGCAACAAGCGCAAGCTCACCCCGGGCAAGAAAACCATGTCATAACATAGGATGGATCGTGAGGAAAGCAAACAGAGGAGCCCTACGGCTCCTCTGTTTGCTTTCTCGCTGTGTCACATAGGCTTGGCGCTGTCCACCACAATGGCCCGGGCCCTTGCCAGGCGCAGGTCATGGATCAGGCGCTCCTTGGGCAGATTCTGCTTCAGCTGCTCCGGTGTCATGCCGTAGAGGGCGGACATCTGGGTGTATTTCTCCTCCAGTTCCTCATCGGTAAACCGGATGTCCTCCAGCCGGGCGATCTCCGTCATGGCCAGCTCAAACTCCACGGAGGAGCGGGCGCTGCTCTCCGCCTGGCGGCGCAGATCGTCCCGGGTAAGCCCGGCCATCTCCAGATAGGCGTCCATGGTGGCGCCCTGCTGCATGAGCTGCTGCTCCAGATCGTGCATGAGCCCATCCAGCTGGCTGGTGACCATCCGCTCCGGGATGTCCGCCTCCATGCCCTCGATGACCTGCTGCACCAGGGCATCAGCATAGGCGTCGGCGGCCTCCTGCTGCTTATTTTGCACGGCTTGCTCCATGATGCTCCGGCGCAGGGCGGAGACATCTTCAAAGCCCTGGGCCTTGGCAAATTCGTCAGTCAAAACGGGCTTTGCCCGGCGGGTGATCTTGTGGACTCTGATGTGGAACACCGCGTCCTTCCCGGCCAGCTCCGGGGCGTATTGGGTGGGGAAGGTGACGGAAATATCCCGCTCACAGCCTACGGCCATGCCCGCCACCTGCTCCTCAAAGCCCGGGATAAAGTAGCCGCTGCCCAGCAGCAGGGGATACCCCTCCGCCTTGCCGCCGTCAAAGGGCACGCCGTCTACAAAACCTTCAAAGTCCAGCACCACCTCGTCGCCCATGGCGGCCTTTTCCGGGTGCTCCTCCATGAGATGGCTCTGCAAATACTCGTCGATGGCGGCGGTCACGTCCGCGTCGGTAAGCTCCACTGTGGGCCGGGGGGCGGAGAGCCCCTTGTACTGCCCCAGCTTCACCTCCGGATACAGGTCGATGAGCGCGGTGAACACATAGCCCTCCGGGCCGATGGCCTCCACGCTCAGCTCCGGGGCCCCGGCCACGCTGATGTCCTCCTGGCGCACGGCCTCCACCAGGGCGATGGGGAAGGTACAGTTCACCGCGTCCTGATAGAACACGTCCGCCCCGTGCTTTTCCTCCATCTCCTGCCGGGTAGGCAGGGAGCCGTCTTCCTTTTTAAACAGAGCCTTGCTCTGTTCATAGGCCTCCTCCAGCGCCTTTTCCCAGACGTCCTGCTCCACCTGGATGGTCAGCACCACCTGGCGATTGTCTTTATTTTCCCGTTTCAGCAGCATACTGCGTCCTCCTCTAAGTATGACAGATATGCACAGTATAATATAAAAACGGTCTTCTCCGCAAGCGCCGCGCAAAAAAATTGTAAAAAACCAGTGACATTTTCGTTTTCCCCTATGGCGTCTGCCGGGAAATATGCTATAATAGCCAAGATACATTTGAGACATGGGAGGATCTGTATGCAAAAGATCAAGCACTTCATCAAAACACATCCCCACATGTGGTGGGGCCTGTTTCTGCCGGTGTATCTGCTCATGTACTTCACCGTGGAGCATGTGGTCACCGACAATTATTGGGCGACCCAGACCGTCATTGACAACTACATCCCATTTTGTGAGTATTTCGTCATTCCCTACGACAGCTGGGGTATCTTGTTGTTCCTTCTGGGTGTGTTTTTTATCGTAAAGGATCCGGAGAGCTTCCGGCGCTATATGTGGTTCATCGCCATCGCCTATACCACCGCCACCCTGTTTTGCTTCCTCGTGCCCAACGGCCAGGACCTGCGCCCGGCGGAGCTGCCCCGGCAGAACTTCTGCTCCTGGCTTTTGCAGATGACCTGGGCCGCCGATAATAATGCCAATGTGTTTCCCAGCGTGCATATTCTGGGTGTGTGGGCGGCCATTGCCGCCATGTGGCACTCGCCCAAGGTGAAAAAAGCGTGGCGGATCGCCGGCACCGTCTGGTTCGTGATCATCGCGGCGTCCACGTTGCTGGTGAAGCAGCATGCCTTCATCGACCTGGCGGCGGCCCTGGTATGGGGCGCCGTGGTGTACGTCATCGTGTATGTCATCATCGGCCGTAAGAGAGACAAAATGGGCCTGCGCTGCGGCGCTGATAGCCCGGAAAAGGAGGCAGGCCATGACCATTCCTCAGACACCTGTGTTTGACGGGATCTCCGCGGAGGAATGTCGGCGCATCTATGAGTGCTTCGGCGTGCAGGAGCGAAATTTCAAGCCCGAGGAGATCATCTACGATTTTGAAAGAGGGCAGCATACCATCGGCGTGCTGGCTACGGGCTCCGCCATTGTGGAGCGGGTGGATCAGCGGGGCGACCGCACCATCCTGGAGCATCTGGATCCCGGCGGCGTGTTCGGCGAGATGCTGATGTTCCGCAACGTGCTGGGCGACAGCGTCTCCGTGTTTTGCGAAAAGCCCTGCTGCGTGTGGTTTTTCCCCCAGGAGAAGCTGGAAAACCGCTGTGAAAAAAACTGCGGCCATCACAATCGCATGATCGAGAATATGTTCCGCCTCATCAGCGAAAAGGCCACGGCCCTTTCCGAACGGGTGGAGGTTCTCAGCCGCCGCAGCATCCGGGATAAGCTCCTGTGCTATTTCTCCCTCCAGCAGGCTAAAAACGGCGGCAGCTTTACCCTGCCCTTCTCCCTCAGTGCCCTGGCGGACTACATATCCACCGACCGCAGCGCCATGATGCGGGAGCTGAAAAAGCTCCGGGAGAGCGGCCAGGTGCATATGGAGGGCCGAAAGGTCACAATTCCCGGGGCGATATTGTCCGGAACGATTGACGGGGCGGGAATTTAATGATAAAATAATTCCCGGGACAAAATTTCAGCAAGTAAGACAGTCTATTTCAGAAAAAACGCAACGAGGAAGGAAGATAACGTATGTATCGCATTGTTACGAAAACAGCCTTGAAGCCGACCGTAATCCTGTATGAGATCGAGGCCCCCATGGTGGCCAAGAAGGCCCAGCCCGGCCAGTTTATTATCCTGCGGGTGGATGAAAACGGCGAGCGGATCCCCATCACCATCCATGACTACGACCGGGAGAAGGGCACCGTCACCATCATCGTGCAGACCGTGGGCGCTACCACGGAAAAGCTCAGCCACAAGCAGCAGGGCGACTGCCTCCATGACTTCGTGGGCCCCTTGGGCAAGCCCACCGAGACCGAGGGCAAGAAGAAGGTCTGCGTGGTGGGCGGCGGTGTCGGCTGCGCCATTGCGTACCCCGTGCTGAAGAAGTTCCACGACTGCGGGGCTGAGGTCCACGCCGTGGTGGGCTTTAAGAATAAGGATGTTGTGATCCTGGAGGATAAGTTCCGGGCCGTCTCCTCCGTGCTGAAGGTCTGCACCGACGACGGCTCCTACGGCCAGAAGGGCCTTGTCACCGAGGCTTTGAAGGAGCTGCTGGATGCGGGTAATGTGTATGATGAGATCTTCGCCATCGGCCCCATGGTCATGATGAAGTTCGTCAGCAAGACCACCGAGCCCTACGGCGTGCCCACCACCGTCTCCATGAGCCCCATCATGATCGACGGCACCGGCATGTGCGGCGGCTGCCGCCTGACCGTGGGCGGTGAGACCAAGTTCGCCTGCGTGGACGGCCCCGACTTTGACGGCCACAAGGTAGATTGGGATCTGGCTGTCAAGCGCAACCAGATGTATCACGACTTTGAGGTACACAAGCATGAAGAGGTCTGCAACCTCTTTCAGAAGGAGGTAAAGTAACATGGCTGTGAATATGCGTCAGGACAAGAATCCTATGCCTTCTCAGGACCCCAACGTCCGCAATCATAACTTTCTGGAGGTGGCCCTGGGCTACACCGAGGAGCAGGCCCTGGATGAGGCCGCCCGGTGCCTCAACTGCAAGGCCCACCCCTGTGTAAACGGCTGCCCCGTGAACGTCCGTATCCCCGAGTTCATTCAGAAGATCGTGGAAAAGGACTATGAGGGCGCCTATCAGGTGATTCATCAGACCAGCTCCCTGCCCGCCGTATGCGGCCGCGTCTGCCCCCAGGAGAGCCAGTGCGAGATGCACTGCGTCCGGGGCAAGAAGGGCGAGGCCGTGGGCATCGGCCGCCTGGAGCGTTTTGTGGCCGACTGGCACAACGCCCACAGCACCGAGGCCCCCGAAAAGCCCCAGTCCAACGGCCATAAGGTAGCTGTTGTCGGCTCCGGCCCTGCCGGCCTCACCTGCGCCGGCGACCTGGCCAAGAAGGGCTATGACGTCACCGTGTACGAGGCCCTGCATCTGGCCGGCGGCGTGCTGGTGTACGGCATCCCCGAGTTCCGTCTGCCCAAGACCATTGTGCAGAAGGAAGTGGACGGGCTCAAGGCCATGGGCGTGAAGGTGGAGACCAACATCGTCGTGGGCCGCACCATCACCATTGACGAGCTGCTGGAGGAGAATGGCTTTGAGGCCGTGTTCGTGGGCTCCGGCGCAGGCCTGCCCATGTTCATGCACATCCCCGGCGAGAACCTCAAGGGCGTGTATTCCGCCAATGAGTTCCTCACCCGTATCAACCTCATGAAGGCCTATAAGCCCGACTCCGACACCCCCATCATGGCCCTGGAGGGCAAGAAGGTGGCCGTGGTCGGCGGCGGCAATGTGGCCATGGACGCCGCCCGCTGCTCCAAGCGCCTGGGCGCCGAGGTGTATGTGGTGTACCGCCGCGGTATGGAGGAGCTTCCCGCCCGTCACGAGGAGGTGGAGCACGCCATCGAAGAGGGCGTCATCTTCAAGACCCTCAATAACCCCGTCCAGATCAATGGCGACGAGCAGGATTGCGTCAAGTCCATGACCTGCATCGAGATGGAGCTGGGTGAGCCGGATGCCTCCGGCCGCCGCCGTCCCGTGGAGAAGAAGGGCAGCGAGTTTGAGCTTCCTGTGGATGCCGTCATCATGTCCTTGGGCACCACCCCCAACCCCCTGATCAAGTCCACCACCAAGGGCCTGGAGGTCAATAAGAAGGGCTGTATCATCGTCAACGAGGATGGCCTCACCTCCCGTGAGGGCGTGTACGCCGGCGGCGATGCCGTCACCGGTGCTGCCACCGTCATCCTGGCCATGGGCGCCGGCAAGCTGGGTGCCAAGTCTATCGACGAGTACCTGAGCAAGTAAGCCAATACATAACAAAAGGCGGGAGAAGGTTTTCTCCCGCCTTTTTCTGAGTATCAAAAGCGGCCGTCTCCCGGTATAGCCGGGGGACGGCCACTGTGTTTGTTTATTTATCCATGTCCTGGGTCAGGCTGCAGCATCAGCTCTCCATGTGCCGGCCTAAAAAGGCCGCAACGGTCTGAGCCAGCTTGTATTCGCTCTCGCCGGGGTACTGTCCCGCCTCTGCCGCGAACAGCACCAGCCCCAGCACGTCCCCTTGGCAGAGAATGGGCGCGGCGGTGGCAGCCAGCAGGTGGCTGTTGTCTGCGCATACGGGCAGGGCGGGATCCCGGGGCTGCCGCTGGTAAATGCCGCGCCCCTCCATCAGCTGCTCCATATCCGGAGAGAGCGCGCGGCCGATAAGCTCCCGCTTGCCGGGGCCTGCAGTGGCGATGACATTGTCCCGGTCGGTGATAACGGCTGTGAATTCAGAGGAGTGGGCCAGCGTGTCGCAGAACTGCGCCGCGAAGTCCTCCAGCCCGCCGATGAGAGAATATTTTTTAAAGATTACCTCTCCGTCCCGCGTGGTGAAGATCTCCAACGGGTCGCCGTTACTGATAACATGGACACGGAAAACCTTGTCCTCACGGTTTTGGGAGGACTGGATCAGCGTCGTTTCGATATTTTCCGTGCCGGAATTAAAATTTACGGCCGTCTCCAGGGATTCACAGCGAATGAGGCCGTCAATGTCGGAGCGGAGTCGGATTTCCAAGTGATCCTCATAGACTCTGATTTTTTCAATCATCAGCTCCAGATCGTTCCGCTCCAGCTTTTCCTTGTTCAGGATATCCTGAAACACCTCCAGCGCAAGCTTTCCCGCCCGATTCACCCGAAGGATGGTGTTGCGCCTGTCGGCAATCATGTCGATCTGATGGCGAATGCCCTCGATCTTCTTCTGAAGCTCCGCCTCTAATTCATCATAGGTCTCCTCAATCAGCGTCTCTTGTTCGGGGCGCTTCATGATCTCACGGATGCGCTGGCGCTTGGTGATTTTCAGTTCTTCCAGAAGGTCATCCAGTACCGTATTCAGCCGGTCGGCGGAGATTTCCGTCTCCTCCACCTGCTCCTGCTCCCGGGCAAGATCTCCGTTCAACTGCTCCAGCATGGAGGCGGCATTTTTCATCACCTTTTCCACATAGAGCTTCATCAGCGCGTCCAGCCGGTCAACCCGAATGTGGTGGCTGGTGCAGCCGGAGCGTCCCCGGCGGTGATAGGTGCCGCAGGTGTAGGCGGGCTTTATGTCGCTGCGGCTCATGGAAAACATGGGACTGCCGCAGTCCCCACATTCCAAAAAGCCTGAATACACATTGTCATACTTTTTCACACCCCGGTAGTTGCTTCGGGAGCGCTTTTCCCGGAGGGCCCGGGTGGTGGCGAAGGTGCGATAGTCAATGATGGGCTGGTGGTGGTTCTCAATGACCACATTGTCCCCGGCGTCCAACCGGATGTCCGATCCGTTGATTTTCCTTCGGGTATATTTATGTGCCCGGAAGGTGCCAATGTAAAAATCGTTGTCCAGAATCCCCTGAACGGAAACAATGCTCCAAGCGGCCTTTGCCCGAATTTTATTGTCTTGCCCCATGGCATCCTTTCTCTGCTTTTCCGACATCCTCGGCGTGGGAATCCCCTGCTCCGTCAGGTGGTTTGCGATTTTCTTATAGCCCCAGCCCTCCTCGTTGTAGAGCCGAAAAATCCTCCGCACCACATCCGCCTCCGTGGGGACAAGTTCAAATTCCTTCCGCAGATTCACGATGTAGCCGTAGGGAGCGGCACATATCCACTTTCCGTCCTCCTGCCGCCGCCGGATTACATTGCGCACCTTTTTGCTGGTATCCGTGACGGGCATTTCATTGATGAGAAACTGAAACTGAATTTTCAGCCAATCGTCATCGTTGGGGTAGTCAATGTTATCTCCGATGGAAATGATCCGCACCCCCGCATCCCGGAGATCCTCCAGCTCCACAAGGCCCCGGGAGTTACGGCGGGAAAAACGGGAAAAGTCCTTCACCACCAGAATGCCGATTTTGTGGGTCATCATGTCCTGGCGCATTCGCTGGTAGTTCTCCCGGGTCTCGAAGGTATAGCCGCTGCGATCCCGATCCTCGTAGAAGGTCAGCCGAGAGCCGGGGAACTTCCGATGGACGAAGTCCGTAATGATCGCTTTCTGGTTTTCGATGGATGTGTTGTCCTTATCCTTGATGTCGTCATCCTCAAAGGAAATTCGGGCATATCCCGCAATATCAAAAATCTCTGTCAATGCTGCCACATCCTTTTGCTCTGTTTTTACTCCCATTGTACGATGGAACGGCGCCGTTGGCTACCGGTATTCCCTGGCAGGACAGCCAGCTTTTCCCGCTGTACCTCCGCTTCTGCCAGCTTGCGACGATTATAGAGCAGCAGATCCCTGGTGTTGCGGTATAATTCTTCTCCGCCGGAGTGAAACTCCGCAACCATGTATTTTTTCTCTGCATATCCGGCGTAAAGCAATTTGAGCCGCTCCCGAAGGGCGCTGTCCTCCTGCTCTTTCCGGGTCAGCCAGACCGTTACCAGTTTCCCTTGCTCCTGCACAAAAATCTCCACAGGCAATCCCCCTTCTCCTATATTTTCCGCGGTTTTGCTTTTTCCTATACATGGGGGAGTGCTGCATCCATGATACAATATGTTACGGCAGAGCCCCATTTGTAGGGCTCTGCCGTTCATTCATTTCTGTGTATGTTCCCGGTGCCAGACTGCCAGACATCAGGGCATCAGTTTTTTCAGTTCCCCATGGGCTGAGGATTTGCCCAGGTAGAGCGCATAAACCAACGGGGAAGCTTGTCTATGAACAGCGCCAGCGCCAGCAGATCGGCACTGCCGCCGGGGCTGAGCCAACGGTCGATGAGGGCATCGTCCAGCGCCTGTGTCAGCGCGACGCGCTGCTCCGGCGGCGTGGCCAGAATGGCGGCAGCCTGCTCCTTTACAAAGGCCGCGCCCTCGGCACCGCCTCGATGATAAAGATTGGTATCCTCCGTGTGGGCCATCAGCCAGAGGAGCGCCGTCAGGGGATCGTGGGTTTGCAGCAGTTCGGCGGCCTTCCGGGCGGTGGGGAAGCCTGCCAGCACTTCCGCTCGTGCGCCGCCCACCTGATGGCGCTGCGCTACCGCCGCACCGTGGGTGTCCCGGGGTGGCGTCAGCTCCGCAGCCAACGCGGCGGCATGGGCGAACACATCGCCGCCCTGCGTTAGATACCGGCCCAGCGCCGCCAGCAGCACTGAAAAGGAGAACAGCGCCCCCTTGTGGGTATTCACACCGCCGGTGGCCCGGAACATGGCCGCCTCGGCCTCCAGCCCTGCCGCCTGTAAGGCGGCAGCATCCGCACCAGACAGGCTCATCGCCGTGATCCGGCGCAACCAGGGCGTCAATGCGTCGATGCTGCGCAGGAACAGGGGAAGATCCATGTCGCTGTGTGCACCGTTATTGCGTTCGTCTATCAGTCCCGGCTTCGGGGTCAGTCGCACTTCCTCCGTCAGTGCCTTTGCCGCCAGGCTGGCCAGATATCCGGCGGCGAAGTCCACCAGAATTTCGCGGGTGCGGTTCACAATGGCGTCCAGCCCATGGGCGCGGCTGCGGGAACAGACCGTCACCGGCCCGCCGCAGATAAGGCAGGTGCGCTGCACAAGGCGGGACAGCTTGTCGCCATCTGTGTCCAGCACATCCAGATCATACAGCCGCCCAACAGGTGTGGCGGTCTCCAGCGCCAGACAGGCGGCTTTCAGTTCCGCTGCCGGCCGGTCATACACCAGCAAAGCCTCACAGCCGGTGGCGGGGCGGATGATCTCTGCTGCCATCGGCTGACCCAATGCATCATACAGGGCCTCCAGCCCCGTGTCGAAGGCCAAAGCGATCAGCGGAGAGGACTTCACCGGTCCGGCGATATTCATAGTGAAGGATACCAGCGGCAGGCGATAGGTCCGCAAAAGCCGACACTGAGCATCCGCCCGTGTGTCACGGGCGCGGAGGACGTCCTCCAAAGTGACGTTGACAATAGGCATAGGTAGTCTCCGGTACAAGTGGTTGGATGTCGGCAAGCCGCCCCTCCGCCAGAAGGCGGCGGACAGCGGTGGCGGAGATGTTCTCCAAACGGGGGATCTCCGTGACGGAAACACCGTAAGTGGGGAGTATTTCCTTCATCCGGCGGTTATAGGCGGCAGTGGTGGGGGAGAAGGGCTCCTCGCCGACGAAGCGGCGGACGATGTGGAGGGCCGGGGCAATGTGCCGGGCAAACAGCGTCAGATCCAGGTCGCACCGGGCATCCTCCGACTGCTCATCCCGCAGAAAGTAGGCAGGGAAGGTAGAGCGGCTCACTATAAAGTCACCGCCGGAGCATACGGTCACGTTAGGAAGATGTGCCGTCCCCTCCCGCACCAGCGCCAGCCGGTCAGCAGCAGGAAAGGGGCCGCCTTCCTCCGCTACCACGAACACCAGCATATGGTCACACTGCGCCGATGCCGTGGTGATGAGATGCAGATGCCCTCTGGTGAAGGGGTTCGCATGGCACACCACGCAGCCGATAACGCCCTCCTGCCAACGGGGCAGGGGCGCCAGAAACCGCGCCAGCGCGTCACGCTGGCGGCACAGCATCACCATGTCCGCCGTCTCCGCCACCGGATAGAACCCAAGCGAGCGGAACAGCCGTGCGTTTTGGGGCTTGGTGAACAGAAACGGGTAGAGAACGCCCCGCTTTACCGACTCCTGCACCAGCGCGGAGACGATGCGGGCGCATATGTCCTGTCCCTCGGCGTTGGGAGAGACGGCTACCTGACGGATAACCTTGCCGCCCAGTGAGCCGCAGCCCAGCAGGATACCGCCCTCCGTCAGCAGGGCAGTAATATCAGCGTGGCCCTCATCACGCAGACCACCTTCGGTCAGTAAAGTGGCATAGGCCGTCCCCCACTGGGGAGGGACGGCCTTGCATAGCAGTAATTCACGCATCCTCGTCAATCTCGTGCACCACGTCGATGATAGTGTTGTCGCGGTACATGACCACGCCCACGATGCGATCCTTGTAGCGGATGGGCTCGGGTACGCCCACCAGCGCCTCAGCCCGCTGCTGCAGCTGTTCGATGGTAAACACATGCAATCCGGCGGCCTCGATCTTCTCCTTCAGATCGGGGCGCCGGGGGTTTACGGCAATGCCCTGCTCCGTCACCACCACATCCACCACCTCACCAGGGGTGACCACGGTGTTGACATGCTTGACGATGGTGGGAATACGGCCACGGGTCAGCGGTGCCACCACCACCGACAGGCTGGCACCCTCAGCGGTGTCGGGATGGCCGCCGATAGCGCCGCGGATCACGCCATCAGAGCCGGTCAGCACGTTGACGTTGAAATCCGTGTCGATTTCCAGTGCAGAGAGGACCACAAAGTCCAGCTGATCCACCGCCGCGCTGATCATGTGGCTGGCGTAATAGGTTGCGCCGATCTGGTGGTGGAAGTGGTTGTTTTTCAGGGACAGCGCCGCGTCCAGATCGAAGCTCTGAACGTCCAGCACGCGGTCGATGAGGCCCTCCTCATGCATGGCGGTGATTTGGCCGGTGATGCCGCCCAGTGCGAAGCGGCAGTGGATGTGCTGATCCAGCATTTTCTGCCGTAGGAAGCGGGCGGTGGCCAGGGATGCGCCGCCGCTGCCCATCTGCATGGAGAAGCCATCGTAGAGATAGCCGGTGGCCTCAATGACATTGGCGGCGGTCTTGGCGATCAACAGCTCCTTGGGATTCTTGGTGTAGCGGGTGGCCCCGGACATGATGCCCTTGGGATCGCCGATGTCGTCGGTCAGCACCACATAGTCCACGTCATATTCGGGGATGGCCCACGGCGCGTTGGGGTAGGCCACCAGATGGTTGGTGATGATGATCACGTTGTCGGCATACTTGGCGTCAGTGCGGGCATAGCCCAGCGAGCCGCAGGCGATGCCATTGTCATCGTCCCGGCTGTAACCGTTGGCGTTGCCGTAGGGGTCACAGGAGGGCGCGCCCAGAAACGCCACGTCGATATGCAGATCACCGCTGCGGATGGCGCTGGCCCGTCCGCCGTGGGAGCGGAACACCACCGGGCAGTCCATAAGACCACGGGAGATTTCCTCCGCCAGCTCGCCGCGGAGACCGGAGGTCTCGATATGGGTGATAACGCCGTTTTTGATGTGCTGAATCAGTGGTGCGTGGACGGTGGCCAGTGAGGAGGCCGCCAGTGTCAGGTTCTTATAGCCCATCTCCGCCAGCTTATCCACCACCATGTTGATGATGTGGTCGCCGTTGCGGAAGTGGTGGTGGAAGCTGATGGTCATGCCGTCACGCAGTCCCGTGCGTCGAATGGCCTCCTCCAGGGAAGAAACCACCTTGTTCTGCTGGTGATACCGCTCCCGGAAGGTGGCGGTTTTCTTCTCTCTGGCCCCGGCAAACGCGCCGTGGTTGCTGATCTCGTTGATATGGGGAATCTTATTCAGTTCTACCATGTTACAGCTCCTCCACTTCGTCGGCCTTGCTGCCGGCCTCATACAGCTCCAGCAGCCGCTTGGCACGGCTGACCACGGGCTTGTCGATCATCTTGCCGTTGAGGCTGGCCACACCGCTGCCTCGTGCGTTGGCCTCAGCAATGGCCTCCATAATGGCCCGTGCCTTGTTGAGATCCTTCTCGCTGGGCATGAACACCTTGTGCAGTGGCTCGATCTGACGGGGATTAATGACGGATTTGCCGTCAAAGCCCAGCTTTTTGATGAGTGTGGCCTCAGCGATGAAGCCCTCCTCGTCGTTGACATTGGAGAACACCGTGTCCAGCGCGGCGATGCCGGCGGCCCGGGCAGCGTTCAGGATCATGCAGCGGGCAAAGAGAAGCTCGATGCCGTCGCTGCGGGTAGTTTTCAGGTCGGTGACGTAATCCTCTGCACCTAAAGCGATACCGATGAGGCGGTCACTGGCCTTGGCGATCTCCGCGGCGTTCAGCACGCCATTGGCGCTTTCGATGGCAGCCATCATGCCGGTGGTGCCCACGGGGATACCGGCGGCCCGTTCGATGCGCTCGATCTCCCGCTCGCAGTCGATGACATCCTGCGCGCTGTCGGTTTTGGGTAGGCGCACCACCTGCACGCCGGCCCGGACGACAGCCTCCAGATCCTCAATGCCCAGACCGCTGGAGAGGTCGTTGATGCGCACCACTATCTCTTTTTTGCCGAAATGCAGGGTTCGCAGAGCGTTATACACCAGAAAGCGGGCTGCGTCCTTCTCGGTATAGGCCACGCTGTCCTCCAGGTCGAACATGATGGAGTCCGAGCCGTAGATTTGGGCGTCCCGGATCATGCCGGGGTTGTTGCCGGGCACGAACATCATGCTGCGGCGCAAGCGATCCTTCTTATACATCCTGCTGCACCTCCCATGTGTAGTCGTGCCAATCCGCCGCACGAGTCAGGGCGGCGGCCATCCGCGCCCGGACGGTGCAATCCAGCGCACCCTTGTCCACGGCGGTGATGAGCGCGTTCTCCACACCGTAGTCGGCGGCAGTTTCGCGGATCACAGCGATGATCTGTTTTCCAAACTGCTGATAGACGCTGCTGGTCAGCTCCACCTGCACGCCGCCCGCATCGGACGGCTCCACGGTGATCATAATGTCGTTAGATTCCATAGTCCCGGCATTGCCGGTGGTGATCAGTTTCATGCTTTTTCTCACCTTTTCATTAAAAATTCACTGGAAACCATTTTATTTCATTGAATGGAATGTGGGCATCCTTACCTTGCCGACGATTGAATCCCGTATTTTACGGGAGCCAAGGCTGTTTTGAGCGCCAGCGACAGGGCAAATAAGTATATCCGTTTGCAGGGGTTGCCAATGCGATGCTTTTGAGATACCCAATATGCGGAGCATGATCGTATTTATGTATGGAAGATGCATCAGCTATTCCAATAAAATCAGATACTCTTTACGAATCTGAATCCTTCCATTTATTTGCCTCAAAAAACCATCCTGCTTCAGTTCTGCAATAAACCGGCTGACTGTCACTCTGTTGACACCTATGATTGCCGCAATATCTTGATGCGTCCAATCCACAGAGAGATTGCACCATTTTCCGTCCTCCACAGCGCCGGGATTGGCGCAGGACTGCAATAGGCGCTTTAAGCGATCCAGTGTGGAATCAAAGGTGACACTTTCAACCTCATGGCGTAAAATGGTGCTCTTTTCCACCGTGCTGCACAGTACGGCCTGTGCAAAAGTGATGTTCTGCAGCAAGGCCATAAAGTTATTGTAATCCATCAAATATAGTAAGGTGTCGCACTCCGCAATGGCATATCTGGTGGCAAGCTCCATATTGTCGCCTGTATTCAAGAAAATCCCTTCGCTAAAAAACCAACCGCGTCCAAGACGATACAGGACTTTTTCCCGTCCGTTACTGCCAAACATATAATGAGAGGTTACGCCCTCTGCAACATAGGCGACATAATGGATTGGATCTCCGGGGGAAAGATATACATCCCCGGCGTGCAAGTGTCTGAGAATGGAGCGAGCCCGAATCTGTTTGCGCAGCAACTCATTATTGCAACACGCAGGGCCTGCCCATAGGTGTTCTCCAGATGCCATGGCTATTGCCTCCTTGTTTGGCGCCAAATTTTGCTCCTTGTGTGAAAAAGGACAAGGACATAGTAACACAAACTGTTGGTTTTGGCAATTCAAACAGCCCTCTGCTGGGCATTAAAGCTTATAGGCCAGATAGGAACCTTCACAAGGGGGGCCGGCACAGATATGTGCTTCATTATTGGCGAAATCGACAATCAGGGAGGCTACCGTCATGAAGTCTTTTAACTCATAACCGGGAAGGTTCGTATTGTGTGCACAAATTGATTCCGGGTAGTATTCGTGATCTTTCATGCACTCCATGATATATGGAACATCAATACTGCCCTGCCGCTGCCGCAGAAGCGCCTCAAGACGCGTGTCACGATTTTTAGGGCCGATTCTGGCATCCAGCTGCTGGTGTACAACGAAGTGGTTGGCATGGGTCAAAATACCATCTTTCGGGGCCAGCATATTTACACCGCCCGGATATGCTTCGATATCCACTGCGACACCCTGCGCAGAGGCTAGCATCATGTTGTTTGAAACACTTCGCTTTGCGTGAATCAGCGTATCTCTGGCTTCTTCAAAGGAATGGCAGGAAAGGACCTTGCGTCTGAGAAAAGTAACCGGGATGCCGGTGCCCCAATTGTCATATACTGACGTGATCATATTATTGCAAAGGCCTACCCCATAGGAATTAAAGCCCTCGCGAAGCATCTGACCGGCCTCGGTCAAGCCCAGAATTCGGGTACCATCCGCCTGCTCAATGTGTAAAATAACGATATTAGGAATCACTGCCTGCTTGTAATCCCAGTTTTTGACGAGATAGGTCGTATGGCTTGCGGTTGCTTCCGGCAAAATGGTCGCCGTGGTACATTCCGGAGTCTTGGGAAATTTCGTAATTTCATAGCGGCAATTGAGTACCATCAAATCTTCCATTGAGATTTCCGCTCCGTCGGCGACTCCGTATGCCTCTTCCAGCACTTCCGGCATCATCTGCTTGATATCCGGCAAATAGGCCATAGCGTATTGCTGAATTTTATCCCAACTCTTATCCGAAGTTTTCGCAAAATAGCGCCGATATACCTCGACACCTGCGCGAATTTTTTCTTTTGCCTGCTGACCATATTGAACACCGCAGGCATAAGGCGTGTCCGCCTTAATATGAATAGTCTGAAATGCCTCCAAGAGATGGCCTCCTTACTGCTAAATTAATGTATTTTGCCCCCTCGATCGGGGGGCAAAATACAAAAGTTTTAAAAATACGATTACTTGCCGTTTGCGACGTTTTCATACCGATAAGCGGTGATCGGATTCAGCTGGAAACCGGAGACATCACTTCTCACACCCACCAGATTCTGATAAGCCCACAGCGGGATGTAAGGCCGGTCAACTGCCATAATGCTGCTGATTTCCTTATACGCGGCAGCGCGTTGTGCGTCGTCCGTCAGGCTCCGTGCAGCCAGCAGCTTAGCCATGGCATCGGGATTGTTGTAGTGGGAAAGGTTGCTGGTGGATTCAGGAGAAATATTGCTGTACAGCACATAGTCCGCATCACCCATCAGGTTATAATACATAGAGCTGCATGCGTCAAAGTCTCCGCCCTTTATAATGTTATCATCCATCACGGCGGCGTCCATCGGCTCAACGCTGACGGTGATGCCAACCTCGCTGAGCATATCCTGCAGAACCACACACGCCTCTTGACGGGTCTGATCGGAAGACTGAACCCAGACGCTCATTTCGAATCCATTGGGATAACCGGCGGCGGACAGCAATTCCTTTGCCTTTTCAACGTTATAAATGTTGGCGGTGGCAGAATCATCATAGCCAAAGACGCCGGGACCGACCAGGCTGGCTGCGGGCGTTGCATAACCATACATCACAGAAGAGCACAGGGCATCCTTATCAATGGCATATTCAATTGCCTGACGTACACGGGGATCGTTCAGGGCTTTTGTGCTGCTATTGCAGTTGATGGTCACATAAAACACCTTGAAAGAGGGGGCAGACAAAACCGTAGTTGTTTCATTTGTATTCAGTCTTTGCACATCGGAAGGGGGCACATCATATGCAATGTCGATTTCGCCGGTTTCCAGCAGAGTCGAGCGCTGAGACGCTTCGGGAACCACGCGCATCTCCAAATACTTGGTAGCAACCTTGCCGCCCCAGTAATTCTCATTTGCCTCCAGCTTTACATATTCGCCTTCTTTACGCTCGACAAACTTGTAAGGGCCGGTTCCCACAGGATTCGTTGCCATAGCCTCGTCGTTCTGCTCCAGAAGATGCTTGGGCATGATGCCGGCAAGAGGATTGCACAGAGCATTCAGCACCGGGGTATAAGCGCCCTTTGTGTTAATGACAACCGTGTATTTATCCACGACATCCACGCTCTCCAGCCAGGAGAAATTGTTCTTTACAATGGTGCTGTTCATTGCACGGTCATAGGTATATTTGACATCTTCTGCCGTCATTTCCTGGCCATCATGAAACAGTACGCCCTTGCGCAGGTGCATCTGCAGGGAGTCTTCATCCAAAAACTCCCAGCTTTCAGCCAGGTGAGGAATTACTTTGGTATTGGCATCCCAAGTGACCAGCGTGTCAAAAATATTGCAAGTCACATCAAACGTTGCGGGGTTTTTTCCTACATGGAAATCGAGCGAGGTAATATCGCTGGCTTGCGCAAAAACGATAGTATCCTTAGCTCCGGTGGTCGCGCTTCCGCCATTGGACGGGTTTTTTTTGCTGCATGCGCTCAAACAGCCAAGAAGCATACATGCAGCCAGCAGTGCAGAGAAAATCTTTTTCATGTGAGTCCTCCTCATTTTTATTTCATAGAACCGCCGGCCAAATGGCAGGCGACAATATGACCCGGTTCGACTTCCGTCATTTGCGGCGAACACTGGCTGCATTCCGGCCGCGCATAAATGCATCGTTTTGCAAAGCGGCATCCCGGCTTTACATTGATTGGAGAGGTTAGCTCGCCTTTCAATGCAACGCGCTCCATCTTAACATCCGGATCCGGGATCGGAATGGCTGAAAGCAGTGCCTGTGTATATGGGTGGACGGGGTTTTTGAACAGTTGCTTTGGTGTTGCTTTTTCCACCAGCTGTCCTAAGTACATTACGAGGATTTGATTCGACAAATGCTTTACCACGGAAAGATTATGCGTAATAAATAGATACGTCAGCCCCATCTGCGCTTGCAGATCCTGCATCAGATTCAACACCTGGGCCTGAATGGAAACGTCAAGCGCTGAAACAGGTTCGTCGCAAACAATGAACTTCGGGTTCACGGACAAGGCTCTGGCAATTCCTATGCGCTGCCGGCGTCCGCCATCTAACTCGTGGGGATAAGAGTTGACCAGTCGGGGTGCTAAGCCGACAACATCCATCATTTCGGCAACACGCTTCCGGATCTTTTCCTTTTCACTGGGCTTGTAGATCCCCTGAATGATCAAGGGCGCTGCAATTGCCTGAGAAACAGTCATGCGGGGATTGAGGGAAGCATAGGGGTCTTGGAAAATAATCTGCATTTTGGAGCGCAGATCTTTCATTTCCGCCTTGCTGCATTCGAGGATGTTCCGGCCTTCAAAAATAACCTCGCCCGCAGTCGGCTCGTGGAGTCGGAGAATGCACCGTCCCAGCGTTGACTTTCCGCAGCCGCTCTCGCCGACTACCCCCAAGGTTTCCATGCTGTTAATGCCAAAAGTCACATCGTCAACCGCACTCAGCGTCCCACTTGGCGTCTGAAAGTATTTTTTCAAATGGTTGACCCTTAACAATTCTTGGTTTTCCATTTATTCTCCCTCCTCCGGCGTTTCCTTATATCGGAGGCATCGCACCTGATGGTTGCCCTCTTCGCCACCCATATTTACCAAGTGAGGATGCTCTGTTCTGCACTGCTCTGTCGCAAAGCTGCATCTGTCGCAAAATGCACATCCTACCGGAAGATTCGTTGGATCCGGCATCAGGCCCTCGATCGGCACTAAACGCTCCACATCTTCGTTTATATTGGGGATTGAAGAAAAGAGCCCCGCTGTATAAGGATGAAGTTTGTTTCGGAAAATATCGTGTACGGTTCCGGTTTCTACAATTTCACCGGCATAAATCACAGAGACATAATCGCAGTTCTGCGCGATAACGCCCAAATCGTGGGTGATCAGCAGCATCGACGTGCGAAAGCGCTCCCGTAGGTCGCGAATCATTTCCAGTATCTGGGCTTGAATCGTTACATCCAATGCAGTCGTCGGCTCATCGGCAATCAGTATTTTTGGATTGCATGCCAATGCAATTGCAATTACCACACGCTGTTTCATACCGCCGGAAAACTGATGCGGATATTCGCTGCCGCGGGAGCTGGGTATTCCGACCAATTCAAGAATTTCTGCCGCTTTTTTTTCAGCATCCTTCTTGCTGAGCTTGTCATGATTGCGTATTGCCTCTGCAATTTGATCGCCTACGGTCATCACCGGGTTCAGGCTTGTCATGGGATCTTGAAAAATCATAGAGATGTGCTCTCCGCGGATTCGACGAAGATGCTTTTTGTCCATCTCCAGCAGATTTTTTCCCTCGTACAAAATTTTTCCGCTTTTGATTTTTCCGTAAGGCTTTGCCGTTAAGCCCATAATTCCCTTTGCCAAGGTGGTCTTGCCAGCACCGGTCTCGCCTACCAGCCCAAGTGAGCGGCCCTCTTTCAAGACCAGGTCTATACCATTAAGCGCCTTGACCGTTCCTTCACGCAGCTCGAAATGAATACGCAGGTCCTGCACTTCCAAAATCGTTTGATCCATATCTACCCCTCCTATTAGCGCTTCTGCTTGGGATCCAATGCATCGCGCAGACCATCTCCCAGCAGGTTCAGAGAAAGAATGCAGATCACGATAGCAAGACCCGGAAACAGTGAGATATGCCAGGCTTCACGCATATACATGCGCGCCGACGACAGGATGGAGCCCCATTCCGGCGCAGGCGGTTGGATACCCAGGCCCAAGAAGGACATGCCGGCCACATTCAGAATTGTGGTAGCCACACCGAGAGTGCCCTGAACGATTACGGGAGAAAGAGCATTGGGAATAATATACTTTACAATGACCAATGCGTCTGAAGCGCCCACAGCCTTGGCGGCTTCTACATATTCGCTGTCCTTTACCGTCATAACGGAAGAACGGATAATTCGGGCAAACTGCGGAACCTGTGAGCAAGTCAGTGCAATCAGAAGGTTGACCAAGCTGGACCCCAGTGCCGCATAGATGGCCATAGCTAAAACCAGACTTGGCACAGTCATCACCATATCCATAAAGCGCATGATGACATTATCGATTTTCCCGCCGTAAAATCCCGCAATAGAACCAAACACACCACCTACAAGGATGGCAGCCAGAATCGTACAAATACCGGCAAAAAGTGAATAGCGCGTTCCCCATAGGAGTCGGAACAGCAGATCTCTTCCGTGTTCATCGCACCCCAAAGGATGCGCAGCAGAGGGCTTGGCCAGCTTCAAGGGAAGGTTATTCTTGGTAACCAAAGCCTTATACAGCTCTCCACCATCTGCCAGATCGATCAGCATTGTGGTGATTGATATCAAAACCAGCAGAGCAATCACCACTAACCCGCAAATTGCCAGGCGATTGTTGCGAAACTGTATCCAAGCCTGCTGTGATAAGGAGCGCTGTACGAACTTATCCTGCTTGTCGTGTTTAGACATTTTTTTTCGTCCTCCTTATCATAGATTTGTATTGAGACTTGATGCGAGGATCCACAAATGCATAGATAATATCTACCAAAAGATTGATTACAGTAACAATGATGGCCAGCATCACCACCGCTCCCAGTACGCAAGGGGTATCTTTGTTGGAAATAGATTCAACAATATAGCGGCCAATACCGGGCCAGGCAAAAATGGTTTCCGTTGTCACCGCTCCGCCCAGCAGATTGCCGAATTGCAAACCCAAAACGGTGATAATCGGGATCAGAGCGTTGCGCAGCATATGGCGGAACACAACGACCCGCTCTGATACGCCCTTTGCCCGTGCCGTATCAACATAGTCCTGATTCATCACATCCAACATAGCCGAACGAGTCATTCGTGTGACGAGTGCGGTAGAGTTCATGCCCAGCGTCAGCATCGGAAGGATGATACCCAGCGCCAGCGATTCAGATGCCGTATAGGCCGCTGGCAGCCACCCAAGATTCACCGCAAAAATGATTACGCCCATCAAGCCCAACCAAAAATGCGGAGCAGAGGCACCAATCAGCGTAAGAACCATGGTACAGTTATCGAACAGCGTATACTGATGTCTGGCAGATATAATTCCTGCCGGTATACCTACGATAACAGCAAATAGCAGTGCTGCAAAGGAAAGTAAAAAGGTATATGGTATGCGCTGCATGATCTGCTCCATGACATCCAGGCCCGTTTTGTAGGAGGTACCAAGATCGCCCTGAACCAAGTTCAGGATAAAGCGACCGTACCTTACCAGAAACGGGTCATTCAAGCCCATTTCTTCCCGGAGCTCTTCGATTTGCGCAGCTGTTGCGTCTACGCCGAGTTTTGCTACAGCCGGATCACCTGGCGTCATGTCCATCACGAAGAACACGATGAGAGTTGCGCCAATCAGAACCGGAATCAGCAGCAATATCCGCTTTAAGATATACTTCAGCATCTATTGTCTTCCCCCTTAGTTTTTATTGTTTATAATTCCACCGGAGTAAAGCTAAATCGATTTCATCGCAAATGCGATCCATCATATCCACCAAACGATTGCGCTGCCGCAAGAAGTCTGTATAAATAAATAAGTAGCTCTTGTTATCTGCGTTATCCTTGGTGACCCCCATTGCCGCTCGGAGCTTTGGGAAGGTAGCCGGCAATGACAATCTGTCATAGTTATAGGGATCTGAGTAATTAAAATTCATATTTACCAGATCTCCGGCTATTTTTTTGATTTCACGATCCGTATTGGTTCTGCCTTTGAGCGCACGGCAGAACTGCTGAGCTTTCTCTTGCAATATGTCCAAATGCGGAAACACCGGAGATAAATCAAATTCTCCTTCCAGCCCACATTGAATCTCTTGCAGCATGCGTCTGGTTTCTCCCATATAAGACAGAATATCTACCGGTAATTGGGTGCTGTTTGCCACCTCGCAGATCATTTCCGCGTTAATGTTGGCATCCCGCAATGCGTTGGCAAAATCAACCTTGTCCAGTGTATCTTCGCGGCTGTGCCACCAATACCCGCCGCCCACCGGCCAAATATTCACTTTATCTGGTGAAGCTTCATACTTCAGCATAATAGTGATCGGCACATTTTTGCCCATAAAATTAGGCTCGCCCAAATGAGGCCGTGGTATATAGGGTGCAGGCTCCAGCCCGGTATATCGCCGGATCCGTTCGGAAGTAAAAGCCTCTCCCTCCATTTGGGTTGTCCTGGCTCGGATGCACCGTGCGTTTTTGCTGCCCGCCACATCAATGTTGATCTGTGCTACGCAATGATCGCGGATTTTTTCATAAAATGTATCCGCATACCAGGTGGAACCTGCGTATTGACCAAACTCATGGCCCGACCACCAGCAAAAGACCAGGCCGCGCTTCAGCGCGCTTCGATTTTCGTGGAATACTCTTGCTAACTCCAGCAGAATACAGTCTCCAGCCCCATTGTCCGTCATTCCTTCGCAATGCGAATCATAGTGACCGTCAACTAATACAAAGTTTTCCTCACAGCCGGGAATGTACGCCACCGGAATAGATGCCTTCTTCACCCGGGTATCCGCTTGTGCAGACAGACGGACGCGGACGTTCCCGCTTTTCATCAGCGCTTTCATCCTTTCGCCTGCCGCTTTTGTACAGTCGATGCAGGGGATCTCCGGCAAAAGGTGAGCGTTTTCGGGCGTTGGCGTTCCGTTGTGGTTAGATGCGCCAAAATAGTGCGGAACATCTTCCGGGGATGGGTACATACCGATCACAGCCAACGCTCCCGCCTCTTTAGCCTCTCTGGCGATATCGCTGCAAAAGCATTGCGTTAAAACAACCTTGCCCGCAAACGAACGGAATCGCTCTGTGTTATCGTTTACCGACAGCCGTTTGCATTCGCACCACCTGTCGTATATCAACTCTCCCTCTAAATCTGTTACATTTTTTGTATAGCCGCAGGGGACGACCTCGAATTCCTGCTGCTCCGGAGAGATTATTTCCAGTTTGGCCGAAACAGCTGAGCTAAGATATCCGGAATACCATAATTGCTCATGAGGAATTCCGTATTCTGACAATTTGCTGCAGATATATGCAGATGCAGATTCGGCATCCGGCGATGCGGTCGCACGCTTGAGCTTACTGAAGAAAAATGCCGTTTCTTTTACGTTTTCTACAGATATTCCTGCAAGAATATGATCTGTTAACGCTTTTACTTCTGTTAGTTGCGCCATTTTGCTCCCCTCTTTTTCTTCAAAGTCTGAGTAAAATCTCCAGTTTTTGATATTGTACTTCACAGAAAATGTGTTGACAATTACAAAAATTACATTGTACGCAATTTACTTTGTAGCTATCGTTACAAGACAGCCGGATACATGGTGGTGTGTTTATTGGATTACAGCGACCTGAAAATGCTGGCCAAGGTCTATGACCATACCGGCGCAGAGGCATTACATAGCGCCTTATCGAAACAAAATCCGGCGCAGAAGCAAAAAGAGGAACCATAACAGCCATTGTCATTCAGTTATCGGCAAAGGCAGTATGCGTATCCCTGTAAGAATGAATGAGCGTATCCCTCAGCGGGATGCACTCATTCTGCAAAAAATATGACAAATAAGCGGATCAAAAAATCCGCTAAAAAAGCTATACAAGCCGCAGTATTTCTGCCGAGCATTTCCATTGTGAAAGGGAAAGCATGCGATTTCGCAGCTTCATATATCCCGTTTTTATCTTGAATTGTAGATAAAACGTCAAAAGCCCCCCATTTCGACTTCAAGGCTAAATATACCATATACGTTTAAAATAATCTACTGCTGTGTATCAAACGGCGGGATTGCTCCCGCAGCAACAGGACCACGAAACGCGGCTCTTCGTATCTGCGAAAAACGCTGTTCAACATCATGACCGTGCATCTGCAGCGTGCTCCGGCAGACGAGCCCGTTTAAAAGAGTTGG